>JAEEGG010000301.1_pt1 | contig 225025 bp, 176 predicted proteins | sample 9134161 | NCBI WGS metagenome assembly JAEEGG01 (sample SAMN16246543, study PRJNA631951) | gut metagenome | biome: gut microbiome; feature: rumen; material: CR-attached | host: Bos | place: Iran: Karaj | collected 2018-10 | reverse complement strand
GCAGCTGACTCACGACCTCATTCAGGCTTGTCTGTCTCCCTGTCAGAAGGCCGTCGCTGATGCCAAGCTGACCACCGCCGATATCGACGAGGTGATTCTCGTGGGCGGTTCAAGCCGTATCCCCGCTGTGCAGACCCTCGTGAAGAACTACTTCGGCAAGGAGCCTTCAAAGGGTGTGAACCCCGACGAGGTAGTGGCCGTAGGTGCAGCCATCCAGGGTGCTATTCTGAATAAGGAAGGTGGTGTGGGTGACATCGTGCTGCTCGACGTGACGCCTCTGACACTGGGTATCGAGACCATGGGCGGTGTCTGCACCAAGCTCATCGAGGCCAACACGACCATCCCCTGCAAGAAGAGTGAGACATTCTCTACCGCCGCTGACAACCAGACAGAAGTGACCATCCATGTGCTCCAGGGCGAGCGTCCGATGGCTGCTCAGAATAAGTCTATCGGTCAGTTCAACCTCACAGGTATCGCTCCCGCCCGTCGTGGTATTCCTCAGATTGAGGTGACCTTCGACATCGATGCCAACGGTATCCTGAAGGTGAGTGCCAAGGATAAGGCCACTGGTAAAGAACAGGCCATCCGCATCGAGGCTTCCTCTGGTCTGTCGCAGGACGAGATCAACCGCATGAAGGCCGAGGCCGAGCAGAATGCCGAGAACGACAAGCGTGAGCGTGAGCGCGTCGACAAGCTGAACCAGGCTGACTCGATGATCTTCCAGACCGAGAACCAACTTCAGGAGCTCGGCGACAAGATCCCCGCTCAGTTCAAGCCCGCCATCGAGCAGGCCCTCCAGCAGCTGAAAGACGCTCACAAGGCAGGCGACATTGCAGCCATCGACGCTGCCATCGCTGCCCTCAACCAAGCTTGGCAGACCGCTTCCCAGCAGATGTACGCTCAAAGCGGTGCCGCAGGCCAGCCCGGCGGCGACACCTATCAGGGTGGTCAGCAGCAGTCCCAGCAGGATGCCGGTCAGAAACCTGAGGATATTCAGGACGCTGACTTCGAGGAGGTCAAATGAGAATAGATAAATAACAATAAGAAAATCACAATAAAATCCGTGTAAACCAAGTGTTTACGCGGATTTTTAATTTTGGTTAATTATTTCATTTCTCTTGTTTAATTGATATTTTTATTGTAATTTTGCACCATATTTGTACCGCGATAAAAAAGTAGATGACATTCGTCAAAAAATACAAAGATAGATTTGATACTCAACGATATGATATGGTAGCAGCAAAATTTCAAATTAAGAGGAAGTGCAGAATCTGCGGAAAGGAGTTCATGGCAAAGACTATTGAATCATGGAACTGTTCACCGCAATGTTCTCGTATTGCATATAAGCGTCGCAAAGACGAAGAAGCCAGACATAAGAAACTGGATGAGATTGTCAAGAAGATACCCGAGTCAAGAGATTACATCAAAGTATCAGAGGCATACGCCCTATTCGGCATAGGCAAAGACACAATTTATCGGCTCATCCGAAGCGGAGCCATTTCCTCCGTGAATGCCGGAACGAAGATGACAAGGGTAAGTAAGGAGGAATTAGCAAAGATGTTTCCTCTGCGTTCTGAGCAGATAAAGAAACAGAAGCCAAAACCCAAGTTATATAGCCTGGAGCCAGAGGACTGTTATACCATCAATGAAATGTGTGAAAAGTATCACATGAACGACAGTACTGCATATCTCCAGATCAGAAAATATTCTATTCCAACAAGGCAGATTGGCAATTATGTCTATGTGCCAAAGGAGGAAATTGATAAACTATATAAATAATGTACGCGCATGAAGAAAGCATTTCATAATACAAAGGTCTCCGTAAAACTACGAAAGGCTGAGACCCGCGAAGAATGGTATCTTTATATAGAGTCCTACCCTGTTGTTGTTCCTGGAAAGGATAAACCCTTACGTGTTCGAGAGTACGTGAATCGTGCCATCACAACTCCTATTTGGGACAAGAAACGAACGGCCAGAACCACTCCTGATGGAAAAAGTACCTATAAACCTAAACGTGATGTCAATGGAATCATCATGTGTAAATCGCCTATAGATCAAGAATCCTGCATCTATGCAGATAACATCAGAGCTATCAGGCAAAAAGAGTACGACACCAAAGACCTATTTTCTGAAATTGACGAAGCCATTGCAGAACAGAAGGAGAAATCCCAATGCGACTTCATCACATTCTTTAGGAAAGAAGCTAAGGAAAGGCACTACAATAATGACAACATGTGTAACACATGGATTCGTGTCAGCGATCTTCTTTCGGAGTTTAACAACAAAGAGCCACTCCTATTCGCCAATATCAATCTGAACCTAATGGAGAAGTTCAAGCAGTTTCTCCTTAGGGCACCACAGGGAGGCAACAAAAAAGGAACTATTTCCACCAATACCGCCTGCTCGTACTATAGTATATTCAAGGCAGCACTAAAGCAAGCTTTCGTCGAGGGTTATCTTCCTATCGACATTGCCGCAAAATCAAAGAATATCCAAGCAGAAGAAAGCAGAAGAGAGCACCTAACCCTTGATGAATTGAACAAGTTAGTGGAAACCCCATGCGAGAATCCAGTCATCAAGAGAGCCGCATTATTCTCTGGACTCACAGGCTTGCGCCATAGCGACATCAAGAAGATGACATGGAAGGAGATTGCCAAGGAAGGTGAACACTATCGTGTCAACTTCACCCAAAAGAAAACAAAAGGAGTGGAATATACGCCAATATCCGACCAGGCATATTTCTTCTGTGGAGAGCCTGGTCATCCTGACGAGTTGGTTTTTGGTGGACTCCCTGCCCCATCATGGATTTCAAAGCCTCTATCCAGATGGATAGCAGCGGCAGGAATAACCAAACACATCACTTTCCACTGTTTCCGCCATACATATGCCTGTTTGCAACTTTCAAACGGCACAGATTTATACACCGTCAGCAAGATGTTGGGCCATACAAACATCCGCACAACACAGATATATAGTAAGGTCGAAGACGAGAAAAAAGAGCAAGCAGCAGATGCTATTAAGTTGAACCTTGATCTAGCGAAAACAACAGAAGAAGCATGACATACAAGGAATACTATTTATCAAAAGAATCCATTGAAGCAGCCGACCCCATCACAAGAGAGGCATATAGCGTTGCATCTAAGATGTATAAGAAACACTGGGGAAGGGAATTCAATCTGAAATGTCTGACAGAAGACAACATTCCCATAGTCTATGCTTTCAACATGGCTCAGAGTTTGAAAGACTGCATCATCAAGTCCGAAAACCACACAGAGGCCATCAAGAAAGAGGCTGGAGGATTATGGCATGTTTTCTGGAAAAAGAAGAAATATGAAGTTGAATGGGTATATCAGCGGAATACAATCCTCGGCATACTCTACTTCTTGTGCGCCTTTACTGATGATGTCACAGATGCAGATCTTTCCTGCATTGAGGACAAGGCTACCTATATGGCTCATGTAAAGAACAAGACGGGAAAAATCTACTTTGACGTATTCAAAAACGCTGTTGCTGAGAAAAAGAAGCAGAACGGCACCTATATATCTACTCCTAAGCCAGAAATAAGCCAAGACACCACTAAAGCACTTTTCTTTTTCAATAAGATATTCCGTGATGGGCTGGACATGAACAAGGTGAGTAATGGGCTTGAAACACTATTAGGGAAGAAATCACCTGATGGCAGCTTGCTCTTTAGCCAACAACGTCATTGGTACATCGTGTATCTCTGGTTCTTGGAGATAGGATTTATCGAAAAGAAAAGGACTGCTAAGGATTTCAGGGAATGGGCTATGGCCATGTTTGGGAAAAGAGGCTATTCTACTGAAAACGATTTTAGCGAAGCCAGGAAAATCTTTAAAACCGAATTCCCTTCTCAATGGACACCTATCGTGGACCATCATGAATATACGGATATACGCGATTTGTTAGCCGACGCATTTTCAAAAGAGAAGCGCCAAGAATACGTAATCAAAGATAGATATATCAACTGGTAACCACACAAGAAATGACACACTAATCATAGGTAAACCACCATTCAATACGGATAGTCAATACGGCTAACGTAATAAAGCAAGTCTGTAATACGGCTTGCTTATTTTTATCTCATTATCAACGAGTTGCGTCTCAAAATAAAACGCGAATTTTGCATAAGCGAAGGGTGAGAATCACTCTGCAATTATTCGAATTTATACAAAATAAAATAGGTAAACTTATGCAAAACGAAAGAATTTCCTTTGATGCCATGCCAGAGATGCTGGCAGCCATCGCACAGAAGTTGGAGTCCATTGAGACCAAAGTTGACAATCTCACAATTCCCTCTAATAATGAAGAGAAAGATGAGTGGCTCAACCTCAAAGGGCTCTGTGATTATCTTCCCAGTCATCCGGCAGAACAGACTGTCTATGGATGGACGAGTACTCATTTCATTCCTTTTCACAAGAAAGGGAAGAGTATTGCATTCCGCAAGTCAGAGATTGACCAATGGCTGCAACAAGGCCACAGAAAGAGTAAGGCTGATCTTATGCGAGAGGCCAGCCAATTTATTAACAGGAAGAAAGACAAGTAACAATCTGTCATGAAAGAAGGCGCAAGTATTATATTGCATCTAGACTGTCTATCAGCGGTCGATTGCTTGACAGACGAACAAGCAGGTATCTTGTTTAAGGGATTACTCCGCTATGCCAATACAGGAGAGCCTCTCAATTCGTCAGACTCTGCATTACAAGCCGTTTTTGCGCTTTTCGGTGCCCAAATAGATCGGGACACCAAGAAGTATGAAGAGAAATGTCGAAAAAACAGAGCAAACGCATGCAAACGTTATCCGAACAGATGCAATGGCAGTCAAAACAATGCGATCGTATGCGATGGCATGCCACCGCAAGCGGATGCATCCCTAAGTAATAGTAATCATAATAATAACAATAATAGTAATGATGATGATAAAGCTGATGCTATCATCATCAATGGAGAATTAGGACTATCTTTTGATACCATTTGGGAAATGTATGGGAAACCAATAGGGAAAAAGGAGTTCATAGAGCCCCTATGGAATGCCCTTAGCGAAGAGGAAAAAGCAGCCATCTATGCTTACATTCCCCTTTATGTCAAATCAACTCCAGAAATCAGATACAGGAAAAACCTCAATAACTTTCTCATAGAGAGATATTGGGAGAAACACCCCTTAATACCAAACGATAATGAGAGAAACGGAAATTGTACGTCAGGTGATAACGAAAATAATAGAAGAAGGCAAGAAGTCTGCAATGCAGCCATCGAAGCCATCAACGGCATTGACTCTGCAACAGCAATACCATGCTTATCCATCAAACACGCCCCAAATGCTACAGAAATACCCGACATGGGATGACTTCTTCCGCATCTTTAGCGTCAATCGGCAGATTATCATCTGTCAGAAACCAAAACTGTGCATCTTATACCCATCGCCCACTTTGGCACAAATTGATACTATGTACGGTCCATTTTCCGCAGTCAAGTGGCTGATTCCATTCGTTGCTGATGCCAGTTTGAGCTGTGGTCTGAAAGTTGATGCCACGTCAGAACAGCTGCAATTCACTGCCACCGCCTTAACAGGCAGATATACATGGCTGAAAGCGGCAGAGCTGGTATTGTTCTTTTTCAACTTCAAGGCAGGATTCTACGAGAGGTTCTACGGGCAGTTTGATCCACAGGCCATCATTAGGAGCATCAACATGTTCTTGACCGAGCGAATGAGTATTATAGTTGCAAATGAAAGGGAAAGGAAATAAATCTGAATTTATGCATTACAGAAATTCAACAATATGGTACTGGCCGTTATGGGGGCTATGCTGCCCCCTATACCCCCTTCCACGCAACAGAGTTGCGATTGCCTATCGCGTCGCGAGGTTTCTACCTTCATTCCGTCGCAACAGCCGTCCTGCGCCTTACACTGTGCGCAGCCCGACTGTTCCCAACGGGAATCAGGTAGCACACTAAGGGTTATGTCAACCCTTGTGTGCCAGAGTGACCTCTCTGGACTCCGCTCAGGCTCTGCCTAAGTACCGCGAGGGGAGCGGCTTCTCCCCTTCGAGCCCTACCGCTGGAGTGACCCTCCCCAGACCCCCGCTCAGGACTTTCAGCCCTAAGAACCCGACCAAGGAGAAACGTTCTCCCTGGACTCTCTCGCCAGAAGGACTGCCGCCAAGGCATCTTCTGAATTACTGTAAATCTGAATTATATAATTTCTAATTTTATACAATTATGAAAACATCAATACATATATGCGCTGCAAAGTATGGTGCCGAGAAGCACAACAGGCGCGAAAAGGAAATGAAGCATGTTCATTCCGAGTATTCACATCTTAACAAGATATGGGAAGCTGAGGACTTCAAGTCGGTTGCCGATGAGATCCGCAAGGCAAAGGAACGCTATTCCAGCCATCACTTCTGCCGCAAGGCGAAACTTGACAAGAATGGAAAACAATTAACAATGCCTGCTTACGACAAAAGGACGGGCACCCCAATCGTTGACCCAAGAACTGGACTACAAAAGGTCGTTCCTGAATGGGAACTTGACTTTTCGAAGCCTAAGAAGATGCCGAAGAACTCAGAGCCTATCCGTGAAGGTGTAGCCGTCATCACGGAGGCTACGACGATGGAGCAGATGAAGACTCTGGCTAATCAGATTGAGCAGCGTTGGGGCATCAAGACGAAAGCTATTTATGCTCACCTTGACGAAGGCCATGAGCATCTTGTTACAGACAAGGATCACCAGCAAGGAAAGTATCTCGAATCAGCGGAAGGTTCGACAATCTTTCTATGGAACCACCATGCTCACTATGTTTTCGATTGGACTGACCATGAGACTGGCCAGTGCATCAATCTGAACCGTCATGATATGTCGGAACTTCAGGACATGCTGGCCAACGCCCTCAAAATGGAGCGTGGCAAGAAAAGTAACAAAAAATGGCGCGATGCTCATACTTTCAAGGCTGAGCAGGAAGCCATACGTGCCAAGGAGGTTGCAGAATATACGGAACGTAAGAAAGAAGAGTCGAGGCAGATCCAGAAGAAAATAGAGGCTGGTAACAGTAAGTTGACCAAACTTCAGGAAGCCATCGACGAATTGCTTTCTGCAACGAGTGTTCCAGAAGAAGAGCTGGAGGCGGTGCCATTTGCTGAAATGACATTCTCTTTCCAAGGTTCAAAGGAACCGTTGACCGTTAAAGACCTTATTAACCAAACATTGGCTCGACTTAACAAGGAAATTAGCACACCTATTCCCTTATTGAAGCGTGAAGAATGGCAGAAGGAACGCAATGCCAAAGCAAAGGAGATTGTAACCACTCTTCAGAGCCAGTTGCTCAGTGTTTCTAAACTTCACAAGAAGAAAATCAACGATGTTGGCAAGAAGATGTATCTCGATGCCAGACAAAAGGTGGCCTTAGCAGTTGAGACGGATAAGGAGAATATGTCTTTGAGGCAGCGAGTCTCTGAACTCGACGAAAGAGCCGTAGCCCGTGAGAAGAGTAGAGCCGATGCCGCAGAACAGAAAGCTCAGGAGCAGACCATGAGAGGCAATCGTGAAGAGAAGAGAGCCAATGAAGCGGAAAGACGTCTTTCTGATATAGAGCGTTTCATCCGTTTGTCAGGTGCATCAGAGGCATACGAGCATTGGAACCTTCTCCATGCCGTTGTCAAAAAAGCGGCTCAGGCTCTGGCTGATTGGGCCCATAGTACAGCATCCATCTTCAGTCGTGATGTGGAGCAAACCATTGGTCAGGGCATCATTGCCCAATGTCAGCTTAACAATCTCAACCCTCACGTCGAGTCTGACCGACAGAAGGCAGCGAACAGTATCGCTGATATGGCAGATTCCTTAGTCGGCAGAATTGGCAAGTTCCAGTGGGAAGTTGCCGTTGCCCGCATTGGTCAACTCGCCTCAGAAATGAGACTATCAACGGGTGGTCAATCCATTGGTGGCAGTAATGGTAATGCAGATGAACTGACCAATTGGGATGGAACCAAGAAGAATGGGCTTGGGTGGTAATGAAGTCCGAAACATACTTGAAAGATGCGGATAAATGCCGCATCTTTCATTTCCATAGACTTAATAAACTCTAAAAAACAAGCAAATATTGCTCTGATTGAATATTTTTCACTAACTTTACACCCAAACTATAAATTTGAAATGTATGCAAGACGTAAATCGCCTAAAAATAGTTTTAGTGGAACAAAAGAAGACCAGTAAATGGTTATCCGAGGAACTTGGAGTGAGTCCATCTACAGTTTCTAAATGGTGTACCAACTCTTCACAGCCTGATATTGAGACTTTAGCAAGGATCTCAAAACTATTGAATGTTGGCGTGGAGGAGTTGTTCAATAAGAAATTTATGGAATCTGTAAGTAAAAGCTAGAACAAAGAGATTGGATTATGGGTTGGAGATATAGAAAAAGAATTAAGATATTGCCCGGTATTCATATTAATATCAGCAAAAGTGGCATAAGCACCAATGTTGGTGTAAAGGGAGCAAGTGTAACTTTTGGGCCTAAAGGAACCTATGTTAATACAGGGCTTCCTGGTTCAGGATTATATCGAAGGGACAGACTTTCCGGAAGCGACAAAAAATATGAATATAGTAATGGAACTGAATCTGAAAGAGATGCATTCAGCAATAACAATCTTAGCATAGAAGAATATAGCGAGGATACATCTTTTTTGTCATATAATCCATTACACTACATTTTCTATTTCTTTTCATTGATATTCCCAATAGCAGCTTTTGCGTGGTATATTAACGGTTTAGATATGCTTTATAGCTGTCTTATCAATGCTGGCTTTCAATTAATACTATGCTTTGCCATCATTAATAACATGTCACTCAAAGAAGAAAATTCTGCTTATAGGATAAAGTTAATTGAAGAAGCTTCTGTAAATAGCATTAAAGGAGAAATTGTAGGTCACATAATTAGATGTTCTCTTTATATAGTAATTATTGTCCTCAATTTGTTCCCTCTATTATCAATGAGTGGTTCTTTTGTAAGTATCTTCTGTGGATATGAAAAATCATGGGATGGAGGTATCCTTGTTTTCTTGATAACATTTTTAATTGTGTTTTGCTGGATAAAAGCTTTCATCAAAGAGAAGAAATTCATATTATCATTGGATAATGCCGTTTTGTTGAAACAAGGCACAAATGAAGACAAGCAGGACAATAGTAGTAGTCCAAATAATAATATTGAAAAGCAAATTATAAAATCTGAATCAAATACCCTTAGTAATGATGGAAAATTATCTTCGTCAAATTTTGACCATCCTCTTACAAGAGATATTTTAGGAAATCTAATAAATAAAGAAAACGGGAAACCTTTATCTTCTCTTTCTTCACGAGAATTAGGAGAAATGATGGATAGCCAGACGAAATCAAGTAATGAGTCATCATCTCCTATAGTTTCAAGACAAGAAGTAAGAGACATTCTGGGTGCCCTTGTCAACAATGATGATACCAGTGCATCTGCCACAGCTATAAAACAAAATGAAGAAATTGTTTCACCCCCCCGTGAAGAACTTATTGAGCCTTATGACCCCAAATTAGACTTGGAGAACTATCGCTATCCAACACTTGACCAGTTAAGGAAATACGATGATGGAGGAAAGTCATACATTGATATGGAAGAGCAACAATCCAATAAAAATCGAATTGTGGATGCTTTGTGGAGTATTGGTATTGTTGTATCGACAATAAAAGCCACCGTTGGTCCAAGAATCACTTTATATGAGATAACACTTGCTCCTGGTGTGAATGCTTCTAAATTGAGAGGATTAGAAGATGATTTAGCTTTAGCATTGTGTTCGCATAATGTTCAGATATTAATTCCAATACCAGGTAAAGGCACTATCGGTATAGAAGTTCCCAATATACGCCCTTATACTGTTTCTTTGGAAAGTATCCTAAACACCAAACAATTCCAAGAAACACAGATGGAATTGCCTTGCGCAATAGGCAAAACCATTACCAATGAGTTTTTTATGTTTGACCTAACCAAAGCACCTCACATCCTTATTGCAGGATCAACAGGGCAGGGCAAATCAATTGCATTAAATACTATGATTATGTCCTTACTCTATAAGAAACATCCAGCAGAATTAAAATTTGTACTCATGGATCCTTATGGAGTAGAGTTTGGCATGTACGCTCAAATTGCCAAACAATTCCTTGCTTCATTGCCTGACGAACCTGTTATAGTATCTAATAGTGGTCAGGCCATTAGTACGTTGAACAGTCTATGTAAGGAGATGGAATCTCGTTATAATTTGCTGAAAATGGCATATGTTAGAAACGTCCAAGAATATAACAACAAATTTGTGAATCGTCAGTTAAATCCTGCTGTTGGGCATAGATTCATGCCTTATATCGTTGTTGTTATTGACGAATATGGAGACTTTATTGAAGAGAAGGGACAAGATTTCGAGGCTCCAATAGTTCAATTGGCTCAATATGCTCGTGCTGTTGGTATTCACATGATTATTTCAACAAAACGACCGACTAACGATATTATCACAGGAGCAATTAAGGCTAATTTCCCAACACGTATCGCTTTTAGGCTGCCAGAGCGTATAGATTCTCAAGTCATTCTTGATTGTGATGGAGCAGAAGAGTTGTTAGGGAATGGTGATATGTTGTTTAGGGCAGGTAAAAGCATTGATTGTATAAGAGTCCAATGTGCTTTTGTGGATACACCAGAAGTAGAACGTATCAATGAGTTTATTTCTTGCCAGGAAGGATATACCAGTTCTTTTGAATTGCCTGATCCATATTATGATGAAGAAGAATGTTATGTGAATGATGTTGATATGACTCATTTAGACCCATTGTTTGAAGATGCAGCACGTCTAATTGTCCAGAGCCAAGAAGGCTCAACAAGTTTAATCCAAAGAAAGTTTGCAATTGGCTATAATCGTGCAGGCAGATTAATGGACCAGTTGGAAAAGGCTAGCATAGTTGGTGAAGCTCATGGTAGCAGGCCTCGTGAAGTGTTAATTGTGGATGAGATGAGTCTTGAAAATCTTTTGTCTCAATTAGAGATTTAACAAGTTCACTTATATCTTTCGAAGATGTATTTTATAGATAATATGAGTTCTCCTTTTTCCTAAATTAAAATTATATAAAGCATTAATAGTATGAAACAACTTATATTAACAGCATTATTCTCCATTCTGAATATAAATGCTATTTTTTCATATGATTCACCCATTTCGTCAATTGACTTTGAAAATAGACCTAGTATAGATTATTATAGTAAATTCTTTGTAGATAACGATTTCTTTGCTTTTAATGATACTATGCGCTATGATGGAGTGCCAAAATACTCGCGCTCCTTCCATCAAAATGGACGTTCAGAGTATGATGTAACTTTACATTATACACCTCTTTCAAGACATATCTACAATGCTAGTTTTAAAGTTTCTGTTAACAAGGAACCTTTTGCTTCTGAATTGATGAAATTTTATACTGACATCATCAAAAAGTATGGGTTGCCAGATAGTGCATACTTTAGGCCTGACGATAGTTATTACATGTCTTCAGATAAGAATGTATATTTTTCTGTCAACTTGATTGGAGAGAATGATACAACAAAAATAAAACAATTCATAGAACAGTCGAAGCCTTTTGGAGTTATTTGGGCAAAGGATCGTTTTTATATTAACTTAGAAGTTAGAGAAGAGTATAGCACTCGCTATTTTACAGATTTTTTCTGTTCAATCACTGATAATGAAACTGAAAAAATCTATACAGAAGAAATAGAAAAACTTGAGGAGGATAAGCTCGCTAAAGAGAGAAAAAACAGCATAATTACAGTGGTTGTACTTTTTGTTTGTGGTATTTTGTTTCTTTTTGTAGCAAAAAGAGGATATAAGAATATTAAAAAGGAAGAAGAGAAAAGAAAGTCTAAGCAAAAAGCAGAGGACGAAAAACGTGCAAAAAAACAGAAAGAAATTGATATTAGGCACGAGGAATATAAGAAACAACTTATTGATAAGTATGGACCTATAACTCGCATTATATCTAATAATCTGTATAACGATGACTTTATAATGAATTACGATGAAATATTCGTGTTTGAGAAGCCTAAGAAGATAATCTTTGGGGAAAAAGAATGCGACTTTGCCGACATACTTAGTTGTTCAATGTATGATGAAAACCACAAGGACATTCCTCCAACACAAGTAACAAGGACAAATACTGGCAGCATGTTAGGACGAGCCGCTGTCGGCGGTTTGACCCTTGGGGTTGCAGGTGCTGTTGTTGGTGCCATGACAGCAAAGACGGAGTCAACAAGTAACGAGGACACATCTTATATTAGTTCTTATGTTGTCAAGATTGGTATAAAATCAATAGAGAAGCCAACAATGATTTTGAAATATGGAAGTGACAAGTCTAAAGCAGAAGAAGTATATGCTTTGATGCAGGCTATAATAGCAATGAAGTAAGACGAGCGTATATATGAGTCGTTTTTGTTACATTATAATACAAAAAGAATTATCTTTGAATAATGAAATAATAAGTTTTAACTTGGACAAACAATATGAGAGTAGAATCTGTACAGATTAGGAATTTCCGCAAGTTGAAGAACTGTCATATAGACTTCGGGAACAAGGAAACCATATTTGTAGGTTCCAACAATAGCGGAAAGACTTCGGCTATCAGTGCCATTGTGTGGTTTCTGAGGAATAATGAGAAATTCACAGAACCTGAAAAGATAGTTATAAGACAAACAGGAGATTCTATAATAGCGACAATGATTGGAAGTAATATAATTTGTCGAGATAATTTGCATATTTGTATTCCGCATACCCAAATTGACATTATGTATGTTTTAGGATTACTAAATTCAAAACTAATGAATTTTGTTTATGGTTTTATTAACCCTGAGCGAGGTGAGGCATTAGCACAAGTAAAAAAGAGTCACGTTGAACTACTGCCTATCAAGCGAACGAATAATGAACAACCTATTATCAAGATTGTATCAAAGATACTTGATGCTAAAGAAAGTAATGCAAACGCAGATACCCAAAAACTGGAAAATGAAATCGACCTCCTTGTCTACCACCTCTACGGTCTGACCTACGATGAAGTCCTCATTGTAGACCCAGGGACTCCAATCACACGAGAAGAATACGAAAACTTTAGTAACTAACAGGTATTATGTCAAAGAAAAATAGTCATACATCAGCTTTGTTCCATTACACAAGAAACCAAAATGTCCTCATAAATATATTGAGAGAAGGTCTGAAATTCTCCTATTGTAAAGAGAAATTTTCAGAAGATTTATGCCTTGGCATCCCAATGATTTCTTTTTGTGATATACCTATAGGAAATAGTTTTGAACATTCGGCCAAATATGGTCAATATGCTATAGCCCTTTCCAAAAAAAAGTTGATGCATGATTATAAGGGAGCATTGGGGCCTGTCAATTATTTCACATCATTGTCTTTCGTAAAAGCAGCTTTTGAATTAAGAGAGGAAAGCAAAAATAAAAAGAAAGAACTTGATTTTATATCAAATGCATCTACTGGCAAAGATGTACAAATTGAGATTAAGGGAAAGACTTTCAAGGGTAAGACTCTATCTCCAGAACATGCTAACAATGCTTTAATGTTATTTCTTGACAGCATTAATTATCACCACTCTGCTATTCAGGCAATTAGCTTGATGAAAGCTTACCAATCTATGCACGATGGAAAAACCCAAGTCAACTACGATGAATGTGAATGGAGAATCGTTTTGCCAGAAAATGCAAAGTTAAATGAAGGTACACTATGTAAATGGTTCTGGACTGAAAACGAATATGATGATTGGAGAAACGGCAGGGATAATAAATTTATAAATGAGATGCCACTTCTTTTCTCTGTGGATGACATTGAATATATCATTGTTCCTACAAAAGAATTAATTCCTAATTTTATCAAAAGATTGATAAAATTGAAAGAGATTTGTGGAGAAAAACTTGAGGAAAAGGATAAATATTCTCTTGTTTCAAAAGTTATAAGCTTAGAACAGATTAAAAGGGATTTTTAATTACATATGACATAATTATGGTGAATTTTGAATCTTATAAGTTTAATCATGTATATGAATTTGCAGACGTCATTTATAATATGGTGGAAGACGAAACCATGTTCTGGGCATATGACAATGCACAATTAATTAATGCGGTTACACGGTTTAATAAAATAAGCCTACTTCATATTTATATATACACCCAATTGCTAAATTATCATAGTCGCTTATATAGGAAATGCGGTGATTGCTATGATGACGATGCTTATCATAAATGGGTTGAAATAGCAAGTTCCTATGGCATAGAATTCAAAACAGAATATGACGGGGATGATGACGATGCTTTTTATCATTGGTATATTAATAATGAAAAAGTGTTTCAAGAACTATTTCAGTATATCACAGATGAAGTTTTCTATTGTCTCTTTGCAAATCATCCTTTTCTGGTCAAGTTCAATAATATTGTTGCAGCATTAGTTAAAAATGAAAATGAAGAACGAGATTTTGACATCCCCATTGAATACAAAGAAAATAACGGGACTATAAAAAGATGCTCAATACCCCAATGGGCCAAAATTGCTGTTTTTCATAGAGACCATGGTAGATGCGTATTCTGTGGAAAAGATTTAACTAACGTGTATACCCATTCAAATGCTGTTAATTATGACCATATCGTGCCATTAAATAAGTATGGCGCTAATGACCCTTGTAATCTTCAAACAACTTGTGAACACTGTAATAAATCAAAGCAAGATAAAGAAGATAATCCACAATACAAATACGAACCCTGGTGGTAAACAGATATAGATAATGGCAGAAGAAACAAATTTCATTCCTAGGAAAGTTACAAATCCAAATGATTATTTGGATAGGAAGTCTTATTTATGTATCTGTAATCTTTTTTGCGATTCAAAAGCGATTACTGATGAAATTAAATATCATGACAAGACATCAAATATTGATGGGTTTATTCAGTTGATAGACGAAAATGATTATCCCATAGGAAATATATTTATTCAAGCCAAGACATATAAATCGAAATACAAAGGACAGAACAAGGCGGAAATTCCTGCTTATTTTGTAGCTTATGCCATGAGGATGCGTAATGAAGTTTGTATTTTCTTTTCTGTTAATGCAAGTGAGAATAAGATTTATTGGAAATATATTACTGACGACTATATAAGACGTTTTCAAAAGGAAGGAGATAATGCTATTCACACCTATGAATTCTGCGATGATGAAATAGTAACGAGTGAGAACGTTGCTACAACGATTGGTCGCTGGAAGCAAATCTTTAATGAGAAGATTGCCTTACTCGCGAAAGAGAAAAAGAGTGTTGCAGAGGTGATGTCAGAAAGTCGTTCAGCCTTTTATCGGATCAATTCCGATTTCCATGACTTGAAGGATTCCTTTATTGACAGAAAGGAGATCGGCATACTTTACAACTGGGTTAAAAATGAACTTCCAGAAAAAGGTTCTAATGTAAAGTTACTCGTTGGCAATGCAGGAGTGGGGAAAAGTGTCATTATAAAACAGGTAATTCAAAGATTAGAATCTGATGGCATTAAATGTTATGCAATAAAAGCAGACAAACTTCTAACACCGGTTGGTTTTACGAGTAATGAGCATTTGGAACAATTGCGGAATACTTTTGCCAGTTTGATGCAGGAAGAAAGATCCGTACTAATTATAGACCAGATAGATGCTCTGTCACAGTATATTAATAGCGACAGAAGTAAATTAGATAATATTACGACCCTAATCAAACTCTTTTCTGATAACGAGGATCAGAGAAACGTGAGGATTATTGTATCCTGTCGTTCTTTTGATTTGGAGTTTGACCCCAAACTGAGTTTATTAGGACATGAGCCTCAAGTAAAACTGGGATTGTTGGATAAGAAAGATGTAGAGAAGGTGCTTGACAGACTGAAAGTCGGGCTATATAAAGAATTGGATGAGAAAACAATATCTGTATTGCAAACGCCTCAGCATCTAAATATTTTCTGTCGAGTATATAGGAAAAACGAGAAGAAAGACTATTACTCGATAACTGATTTGTATGATGAGTTGTGGCTTCAGGTAATAGGCCTGACAGAAGCAAGAATCAACAAAAGTGTTGCAGAAAAGATACTCTATGACTTGGCGCTGAAGATTTATAGAGATGAAGAGTTGACACCTCAATGGGATTATGACACATCCGAATTGAAAGAAGCAAATTATCTGATTAGCGAAGGAATCATTGAGAAAACTGGTAATAGGGCAACATTCTTCCATCAAAGTATGTATGACTATGTCTTTGCTCGCTATTATACAAAGGAAAAACGTTCACTGATACAGGATTTGTTAGCAGAAAAGAAACATCAAGGTCTGTTTGTGCGTTCCACTATGAATTTCGTATTGGACTATGAGAGGGCTATAAATACTAAACAATATAAAGAGGATGTAAAAACTATTTCATTTTCTGGTCAGGTCAGAACTCATATTCAGCTTATGCTATTGTGGGCAATGGCTAATAGAGTGGACATTCTGCCTTTTGAAAAGAAATATATAAAAGATTTGTATATTCGGAACAAATTATTGTTCTATTCGTTTATCAAACGAACATATAATAAAGAATGGTATCGGGTAATTACACCACTCATAGTAAAGGATATAAAGACTATGAAAGTTGGTGATATTGTCTATGAGAATGTCTATGGATATCTGTGGAATCATGTTCAAACAAGCACAGAGGATGTCTTTAAACTTGTGGATAGTATTAAGGATGAAGAAACAAGAAAGATAATTGCTCGAAATATATTACATGTAACTCCCGACTATTCATTAAACGTTGTTACGAAATGGTACAAAGTCTTATGTGATACCCTCTATAATAAGGCAGATTTCTTAGAAAGGGCACTGCCAAGTAATCCTCATTTCGTACTGGATAATATCTCTGAATTAATAGATTATATTCTGAATCCGCAAAAGAAAGAGAATCACCATGAGGAGCGAGTGGTGGAAACAATATTAGAGGAGATTTGTACTCCTCTGATGGAAAAGTATCCCGAAGATTTTTATCCAATTTTGCGTGATAGAATACTCTATGCAATAAATGAATATAGGGTTCCTTCATTGGGAGGAGAAATAGACTATAACAATGTATTCCCACTAATGATGGATCAACATCATCATGCATATGCTCTGCATGAATGGTTCGGAGAGATGTTGAAAAGACAAGCTAAGCATCAAACTGCAAATGCTATTGCAGACATAAAAAATCTGTTGAATCAGAATGAAACCAGTTGTTATGGCTTTGCTTTTAAAGCAATGAATGAATCTCCTACCATGTTTACTGATGATATTATCAATATCCTTAAAGATACGAAATTACTTAATGGACTATTATCATATAGTGATACGGCATATTATTTCTTAGAGATGCTAAGAAAGTGGTTCCAACAGGTTGACAGCGAGACTTTGTCTTTGTGTCAGGAACTTATATACGACTTTAAGTCAGATTCTGATATGCAACCAGATAAGAAAAGATCATATATAGGGGCATATTATCCACATTTAGGTTATGATCAAAGAAAATTGATATGGGCGATACCAGAGAATCTTAGGAACAGTAAGATAAAACGCAGAAAGCAAGAGTTAGATAGAAGATTCAAGTATGAATGGAAAAACGAAAAACCGGATCATGAAATAACTGCCGCTTTCGTATGTGGTGGACTGATGTCTTCAGAACAATATAAAACAGTGACATGCGAGAATTGGCGAAAATCATTTTATGGTATTAAGGATTATGCAAAAGGAAAGCATCGCTACATTGATGAGAGAGCTCATGCGGACGCATTCAAACAATGTGTTAGCGAACGTCCCAGTTGTTTCGAAAAGTTAGTTTTCCAAATATTTGAAGATAAGCATATTCCTGCTATTTACAAATTGTCAGGACTTGAAGGGTTGGCTATAGGCAATTACCCAACAGACAAATTACTACCCCTTCTTTGGAATAGTATAGAAATGATTGACAAATTGTCTAAAGAAGGTTTTGGATACAAGTTTTTTGAGATTATTGATTATTTCACAAATACAGAAGGAGAGCATATAGATAGAATTGAGGAGTTCTTGAAAGGCATCATTCTTTCAGAGTACAAATCAAGATACGATGCAAGTATAGAAGATAAATTTGATCACTCTGTTGTAAATGAGATGCTGAATGTGGGTGTCAACAGCACCCAGGGACGTGCCATTCAATCATTCACAAAAATCGGGAAGCTACCGCAGAAGAAAAAGATGGTTTATGATTTCTTCCTAAAATCACATGATATGCTTTCTGTTGAGCATCAATTAGTTGCTATGCTTTATCTGCAAAGAGAATGCTATGACAATGATTTATACAATAAGGTTATGTTTGAATATATAAACAGGCCAATAACAGATTATCTGTTTCTTAATTCAGATAGAATGCATTGGTTTTGGTGTAATGATCCAGAACGGATTCTACCTTATTTTAAAATGATACTCTCCAATAAGCGAGCAAAACCGACTTTAGTTCAGATTATGTTTTTCGGAATGCAATATGAGAAGTCGAAAGAAATATCCAAAGAAATGTTCGAGGATCTTCTTTCCCAGAATGAAGAAGAGGTAATAAGAAAGATTATTCCATTAGCATACCAGCATTTGTCTGATGAGACTTATGGAGAACAAAGTGAAGCTTTCTTGCGAAGATATGCTAATGATAATCGGGATGAAATTAGGCATTCTTATTTCATTTGGTGCGACAAAATGCCCGAATCAAGTATAGAACTATTCATGGGTTTACTAACCTCATGGCTTAATTGCTCTTTAGAGGGTGGCTTCCATGAAATCGTTAAGCATCTTGAAAAATGTTGCAATAATTATCCCTATGAATGTTATCAATGCGTAAAGATGTTGATAGATAGCAAAAGTGATATCGCCTATTATGACGAGGAGGAGTTACTCAAAATCCTATTAACATGTTATCGTATTTTTATGGATGACGAAGAGAATGAGAAAGCAGATGAAGTTATGGATGTCTTTGATAAAATGATGCTGAATTCATACTCAAATGGGATAGCTAAAGTTCTTAAGGAAATTGAGAAAAATTAGTTTTATCAACAAACTAATTAAATATAATGTGTAACTTTGCAAACGAAATATGAACATGGACGAGAAAACGATAAAAGAAGCACTGCTGAAAGGCGAGCGTGTAACGCTGGAGTGCAAGAAAGCGCAGTCGAATATCCCTGGCAGCGTATGGGAAACTTATTCTGCATTTGCCAACACTTATGGCGGACTTATTCTTTTAGGCGTGTATGAGGACTTGAAGGAGAAGGAAACCAGCAAGCGATTCACAATAACTGGTGTGGATGATGCAGATAAAATACGCAAAGATTTTTGGAACATCGTCAACAACCCAGAGAAGGTGAATGTGAATTTGTTGAGAGACGAGGATGTCGAGTCGATTGTTATCGACGGCAAGACTATTGTTGCCATCAGGATACCGCAGGCAGACTACAATACTCGTCCAGTCTATATTAACAACAATCCAATAAGAGGAACGTTCATCCGTAACCACGAAGGAGACTATCATTGCCCCGAAGAAATGCTCACGATGATGATGCGCGATGCTAACCATGATGGCAATGACCGTCTATTTCTGAAGAACTACACGATGGATGACATTGACATTCCGACATTAGAACGTTATCGTCAGAGGTTTCATAACAGATATGCCGAACACCCGTTCAATGATCTCGACAATCAGGAGTTCTTACGTCAGATGGGTGGATTCACAAAGGATCGTGAGAGTGGATTGGAATGTCTGAACATGGCTGGTTTGCTGATGTTTGGTAAGGGCTTGCCCATTCGTGATCGTTTTGACAATCTTCGCCTAGACTATATCGACAAGTCGGGATTGATCGGTGACCAGAGATACAGTGACCGTTTGACTTATGACGGCACATGGGAGAACAACCTATATAACTTCGTAACAATGGTGCTTCCCAAGTTGACAAAGGAATTACCACGTCCATTCAAGATGGTTGGATTGGAGAGAGACGACGACACGCCACAGCACAAAGCTATACGTGAGGCCATGACAAACTGCATCATTCATGCTGACCTCATGTTGAACAGTGTGCTGAAGGTGGAGAAGTACGACAATAAGTTTGTGTTCACCAATCCCGGATTGCTACGACTACCCATAGAACAGATTTATGCTGGTGAAGAAACGAGAGCTCGAAACCAACGCATACAAAGCATGTTCCGTATGATCGGCTTTGGTGAGAACCTTGGTTCTGGATTCCCGCTCATCCTCAGTGCATGGAACGAGAAGCACTGGCTAAAACCGCAGCTCCTCGAGCAAAGAGAGTTGCTGCAAGTAAAACTTATATTGTCTATTGAGACAAAGAAAGGGGAGAAGCCTATATTACAAGATGGTGACAAGAAGGAAATGTCTGATGTCCTAAAGGATGTCCTAAAAGATGTCCAGAAAGATGTCCTAAAAGAACTATCTGATAGACAGATAGATATACTCGAGATGATATGTATGTCACCAGAGGTTACATTGATGGAAATGTCCAATAAGCTAAATGTTTCTGATAAGACTATTCAACGTGAGTTTAATGCCATTAGAGAACTTGGTATTGGAATTGAGCGTGTAGATGGTCGAAAGGCTGGTCGGTGGGAAATTAAAATAGGAAAATAGAAAATGGAATTTAGTAAGGAGCAGCTAAAAAAACTGTCAGATTTGTTTGGAGCAAAAGTCGAAAAACAGCTAACAATCGAAGAAGTTCAAAAGTTTGTTCGGCTGGACACAATTGACGATTGTAAACAGTACCTAACTGTGATGCTTGATTTCTACTTTGATGTCATAAAATCCCCCGAAGGACGTAAAGCGACGTCTCCCTTTGAAGACGAAAGAAACATCTGGCTTCAAACTATGTTTAGCAAGGGGTGCCAATTTAAATCTTTGCTTGATGGTGTCGGATATTCTAAAGGTGCAAGCCATCTTAAACCCATAATAGATTTTTCTATTCTCTTTACTATTGCAAGGTGTGTATATGAATCTCTTATTGCTTTTGAAATCTTGTTTGTTCTTCCAAAGACAGAGGACAAACAAACTATTGTTTATAATCTATTCATGGCTCAAGGTTTGTCAGAAAGGCTAAAAGACTTAGATGAAGACATGCGTAGTCATAATCCCACAAGAGTGCAGGAAGAACTGAATGATATTGATGAATGTAGAAAGGCAATTGAAGGCACTAAGTTATACAAGACTTTGGACCAACAAACAAAGGCTACAATTGATTATGCACTTGGTAATGGGAAGAGATTCCGATATATTTTTAAAGATGATAATACCATGGAATTTATTCAATATGAAAAGGCATACACATTGCTAAATGTAAAAGAGAATCTTTTCAATAGCCTTTATTCTTTCTTTAGCCTTCATGGGCATCCTTCATATTTATCACTAATTCAATTTCGAGATGCTTTTAAAGACGAATATCGCGCAGATATGGATATGGCGAAACATGCTACACAATGTGTCTTGGCATTCATGAGTATTTATATTGTAGATTACATGAAATTGGTCTCGGAGATTAAAACCATGTATGATAAACTTGAAGAACCAAGAAGGTTTGCAATTGGTATGTACGAAGATGCAATGAGAGGGGAAAAGAAGTTTAAATAATCAGAAAAATAGTACCTTATTTGTACCAAAGCATTGTAATACGCTGATATTCAGTATCGGTGAATTTCGAGGAGGTCAAATGAGACGCATAAGTAAAGACATAACAAAACACTATCAAATGGCGTGTAGCTCAATGAGTTACACGCCATTTACTTTTTATGGGCTCATGTTTTCTATGTGCTTATTCTGCCTTTTTTTACGGCTTTTTTGTTACATGCTTGTAGCACGACTAAAATGTCGACCAAGTTCGACTAATTACGACTTATCCATACTTATTCCTACTTAATAGTAGATTGTGTCGGACAAATGGTGTTTCGCTTTCTTGTGGCCAATTCTTTCAAAGTGCATTTTTTGCACTTTGAATTGCACTTAGAGAACTCTTACCAAAAGCAGAGACAATGGTTCTTAACTATTATTACCGTCCAACAACATCAAACCTTTTATCGTCAGCAAATAACGTTGACGGGGATGATGGGGATTGTTTGGATACTTCATACACACAAATCCTTCTCTTATTGCTGGTGTGAGAGAATAATCCATAAAGTTCGGACGGTTCTTCAAACCTACGGCTTCCATCATACTCTTCACACTCATTTCTTCTTTACCGATTGCCAATACCAAACGCGTTACATTCTCAGAAGACGGTTGTATGTCGATTGAACTTGTACGGGTACTTGTATGGGTACTTGTATGGGTGTTATTCTCGTCATCCTTATACCCAATCAGCATATATCGATTCTTCAGTTCATTGTTTTCACCGAGCAGCAAATTACGGAAAAACTTTACAAGGAACAACCTGCGTGACACCAAGTTCTGGTGGTGGCGGCACGTCAAACGATATGCCGTGGCGAGACAGAGACGAGGACTTTCTTCATTTCGCCCATCGCGTCATGTTCTACGCTCATGCCCAGTACTATCCTGTCAATTGGCACAAGCGGACGCAGAACAGTAGTTATAGCTTTTCATATGTATCTAGAATAATGGGGGGCAACATCTCATCTGGATTATGCCACTCACTATTGCTACTTGGCATTCTTTTTTTACCGAACTGGCAATCCATTAAATCGTCAAAGTTCTACAACCATAGTTACAACTAAAATTATGTCTTTCCTCTATATTTTTACCATCCACCTCAAACAAATGCCTTAATGTCGAATTATCCATTGGAAAAATAAACTCCAAATGTTTGCTTACATTACGTATTGGATTCATGATAATTCGACTTAAAGTTTCTTTATTTGGGAGATTGTGTATATTTTCCGCATTTGCTGTTATTAAATATTTTTCGCAATTAATGATACTTAAATAATCCATATTCGTATTACCATTACTTCCATGGTGTGCTAGAGATGCTATCTCAAATGAAAGAGAGTCATTAGTCTGTTCCTTTATATATTTTAATGCTGGGACATATTGAGATGGTATGCTGTCAGATAACCACAAGAATCTTTTTCCTTCACTTTCAACTATCACAGAAAGAGATGATGCATTCGTTAAGTTCGTATCTTCTTCAAAATTGGTTAGATCAAACTCTGAAAGAGCAACATTGTAATCTGTGCCGCTGGATGTTGCTGCTACAGTATCTTTTTCAATCTCATACTCATCATTAGCTTTAGGAGATGTAACAATAGACATCGTTAATCCTTCAAATGGAATCTGCATTCCTGTATGTAAGTTATTTACAACATTGCAATTTTTGATATGACTCAGATAAGATACGACTTTGTTGCCTTGAATTACACTTTCTGCCTTAGAACCATCATCTGAAAAGCAATTAACCATTGTGGTTTTTAGCTCAAAATTGGTAATCCAACATTTACACAACGGTAATGGATAACCGTCATGTACATTCTCTAAGTATCTCAGAACACCTCCGATATGATCTCGATGTGCATGAGAAATTACCCAAAAATCTATTGGGATAGATAATGATTGTAGAAAATTTCTTAGGTAGTTCTTGTAAGAAGATACAGAACCACCATCCAAGATACCAAGATGATGACATCCATGGCTATCTATCCATTCAACAGTAATACAATCACCATACTCTATTGGTGTAAATCCTAGTTTCATTGACGTTTATGTAAAGTCATAGTTCCTTTAATATTGTCATTCTCGTCCATGTAAAAGAGACCGCTTGGCATAGTCATTTTACTATTGTAACTGCCATCATGAGGATTATAAAATTTCTCCAAAACAACTATCCAGACCAAATCCAATCCTTTTGAATGAAGCGCTTCCAAGAGTCTATCTTTCCGAAAAAGTATATGATTCGTTCTATTTGGATTGCAACATACAATGGTCTCACCTCTGTTATTAACGAACAACCCATCTTCATCAGCATATCTTGCGTTAAGCATATCTAATAGATTTTTGTGTGGCATATAATATGTAGCGCGAGTTCCAGAGTAATCACCCTCGATATTACCATTCATTAGTTCTATAGGGACTATACCCTTTACATTGCACCCACCATACAAAGGGGCTTTGCCATCATTATGATTCTTTTTCTCAAGAGTTGTTCCACGAGACCAATATTTTTCTCTCGTAATATGATACAAACTGCCATCATATGGTTCAAGCCTTTTCAAATCGTAGAAGTTCTGACCCTCTGCACCCTTGACTAGACGATTAATATCTCTTTTACTGATAATGTATGAATATATACTTATGATGTAAAATCTACTCTCCGTGCCCCATCTATCAGCACCAATTTCCTTTGGCTCATATTCTGTTTTATAATCATGTAATGTAAGCCATTTATTACCATCAGGATCTTCCCTCTGTAAGTAATTTTTTATATCAGTTGCATCAATAGTTGTTTCCATCCATGCATTTACCTCCTGATTCCAATAAGGATAAGTAATATAATCATGCCATGAAGATTCCTGTATATCTTCCTGTCGTCTGGTTATACAGGCAGGATCAATATCTCTCCAATAGTTTTGCCATGCGCCATCATATTTCATCGGGATAGATGTGTCCCATGGATTTTCAATGCAGTGGTTATCTGCGATACATCCTAAAATCTCCCATAATGCAATCCATTCATATTTCTTACCAATCCTTTCTATTCTACCAGTATCTGAACTTTGGCGACCATACCCCTCTATTCTTTTTACATACTCATCATATTCTCCATGAAGATCTTTATTATAACCAAGATCGAAAACACGTTTGACTATCCATCGTCTAACGCCTGATTGATTTATACCATATAAATATCTATTTGTTTTAAGTTTGGAATGATTCGGAATGTATTCTTCTTGAATTTTATTTGCTATTCTTTCACCAAATGCCTTATTCAACTGATTTGACAACGAGGGTAACATTTCGAAGCAGGTTTCCATGATTTGTCTTTCCAAACTCGACCATCTAGGCTTCCACAAAGGATTATTTTCTTGTTTTTCTTTAACTGCATTAAATCTAATTGAAATTATCTCAAAACAATCTAGCAGGTCACGCTTTTTCCCTCGTGATTTTTTTTTAAGAGCAACATATTCTTCTTCAATCTTGAAAGACCATCCAAAGAATTCTCCTACTCTAGAATCCACAATTTTTGTTCCAAAATCAGCAAGGCCATCGATAACTGAATTCAGAATGTCGTTCTGTGCATGTCGATACTTTATATCTGAATCATAAGGAATCTTATATGCATCTATTTCATCCTTAGACGGAAATTCGGGTATTTGCTCATTGTATGGAGGCAATACATTTTTCATATTAACGCCCGTCAACTGTGCATTTTCAACTGCATACTCAACTATATTACACATATAGTCTCTTGTTAAAAGGTGCTTAGGAAGATTTGAATCAACAAATACATAATGATATACATATTCACCGATTAGCCTTTTCTCGCTTACATTGGGGGTGCGCAAAATACAACCATAAGCGACTGCATATAATCGTTCCAGAATATATGGATCATCTATACCTTCGAAAGATTTCAATATTGAAATAAGAGATAAAACATGACCTTGAAGTAGATTGACCATTGCCTTGGTTGTTCTGTCTCTAAGTGCATTTTTAGTAGAACATAGAAACCATGCCATCAATTGACCTGTCAATCGAGCCACTTCATCATCCACTTCTGTAGATACCCCCAATCTCCATGCCCATTCTATGAGTCTGTCGATATGTGGACAAGAGTAATTATTGTCAACATCTGAATAATCTAGCAAGAACCTCTGGAGCACTTGTTCCCTATGAGGCAAATCCATTTGCTTCATAATATTGTGCCAACGATCACTATTAAAAGGATGACCAGGAATAGGAGCAAGTAAAACCAATGTGTTCAGATAGTCAAAATATGAGAAGTCCTCTGCTTTTAAGAATTTTACAATTTTATCGTCATCAATATGCTCCTTCGACCTCCACGCCAGACTTTCTAATAAAATCTCTGTACTGGACTTATATAAATAATCCACTTCTGACAAATCGATTACTTCCCAAAATTCAAGATTATATTTCTCCGGTAGTAAAATTGCAAGTTGCTCTATAATGCCTGAGATATTTGTATTTTTATAAAGATGTTTCTTGAACTCTACATCTGCAAATTTCTCAATAACTTCATCACTATTAAAGCAGTCGCTAATTAACGCTTCTGCTATGAAAAAGTCAGACAATCTTTGATATGTGAATCTTACATATTCCTCCTCTTTACCAGGAACATAGTCCTTTGACAAAATACACGAAGTGATTAGGTCTTTCAAAAGTGTAGGGTATTTTACCCCCACTTTCTCCGACAACAGTCTGTCGCAGTGGTCAAAACTGATTCGATCTGCCCCTATATCTACAAACTCTTTTGCAATAGCTTTGATGGATTTTGAAACAATATGTTTTCCATCATATATATCATTCTTATCATCAAACTTACTATCATACACCTTACGATAGGCATCAAAGAGAGAAGATGCTCCCGTATGAGCCATAATGAAACGTCCATGACCTTCTTTTTGAGCAACCTCGCATGATATATGCAACATCAAAGGATTACTGTACTCAGGATTAAGTAATGGAAGTGTTGGTGCTGCAATCTTATAATATTTACAGAACTTATGAATTGCCTCTTCCTCATTTCCTCTTAAACCATTATGATGAATAAAATGTATGCCATTATCCTTATCAAAACCTTCTGGAATTTCATCTTTGATGTAAGTGGACCTTATCGACAAAATTAGTCCCACTGCAGGATATTTCTTAATAACGTCAACAAAACCACCAATATTATTTTTCCAATAATGACGACCTTCTGTTTCGTTGATAGCATCGATGAGTATCATGAAGCGTTGATTACGCTCAATGCCAATACAGTTGCAATTATTCAGAAATACATCTAAATTGCAATTGATACCTATAAGTTTTTTTAGATTACATTCTATTGATTCTTTTTGATCAAAATCTCTACCTAATAAGAACACTACAGGCGTATGAGATTTAATTAAGGAATCAGACAAATGTCCCAAAATATATGACTTTCCGCATCCAGCCTCACCTTCTATGATTGCAATTGGAGTATTTGTAAATGGGTAATTTGTGCTTCTAATTGCATAATCAAAACCATCGCAGTATCGCTCTAATGTGTACAATCTTGACAAATAAGTATTTAGAGACTCCTTGTCTTGCCTGTATGATTCCCCATGAAGTTCCCTTAACTGCCCATAAATAGAATTCCTTAAGGACTCAACTTTTGACATAAAATTATTTATTAATGAGCTACATTCGGAGAAATCTATTTCATGAGGGAGTTGTAATTCGAGACAACTAATAATGTGAGAAATATGGTCTTTAATCCCTATGAATTCCTTTTCCAGCAATCCTGTAGGAGATGTCGACTCATTACCATAAAAATGAATATCACGAAACCATTTTTCAAGAGACTCTCTAAAAAACCTAAAAAAACTATCATTACGACAAACTGCATCTAAATATGGTTGAATCGTTGTTTTAACATCAATACCAAAATCAGGACCTAAATTCTTCTTTGATTTACTACAGAGATTCGACAATTTATTATGAGTCAGTCCGCTCACGCCAAAATAGCTGAAACGAATTGTTGGTAACCTTTTGTCTTCTAAAATGGTATTAATGTCTTTAAGATATTGGCCGTAACCAAAATGCCCACGTTCTTCATTTGCCTGCACCCTCACAAACAAACCAAGAAGAACATTTTCATTGGCTTCATTCTCAACAAAAATACCGCCTCCCGAATAGCCCTCCACATAAAAGTTTGCAATGCCTTGTTCCATATTTAGGAGAAATTGCTGTTCTCCTATACGTTCTTCTATTCTTGTAACATTACTTGACAATACTTCTTTGTGATTATTCGCTTTTGGAAAACCCAATAAAAGCATGCTTTTGGTTTCTGCGCAATTGTTAACAATTTGTATTGTTGATAAGTTTGGATTTATAGAATCAACATCGACTTTGTTCAATACAATTATAGCAAAATCTGCATCTTTCTTTGGTGAACATGCTACAGAATCGGAGAGGTTTCTAATAGTTATAGGTTCATAGCATTGATGAGTGTATGAGTAGACCTCTACATAGATACTCTTTCGGAGAACTCCAAAAAGATCGCCATCTTCATATAGGTTATGAGCTGCTGTCAATGCATAGAGTCTTCCACCCAGGTATTCCTCGTAATACAAAACACCAGACCCTATAACATGGTCGCACATGTCTTTTAAGCGAACTATATTGCCTTTTTTATCAAATTGAAGTTCCATATATTGCAGCCTTTTATGTTCTTAACTGTAAAACCTTCTGATTATCTCAATGGAATAAACCATCCATTCTGATACTATTTATTCCAAAGAAATTTGCATATTAAGCCCTAGAGCTGTATTTATCTTTTGAATTTGCAAGTATTTTGTCACTGTATCTGAGCACGTGTTAGCGTAAAGTCCATTTCCTAATTCCTTGAATGCGTTTGCATATTTCGGATTAACCACTGTATCAATTAGAGGGGAACCGCCATTCTTTCCCATTGTAATATTGAGTGCTCGAACATTATCAACGCCTGCATACTTGATTACCTCGATTAGGGTATTCACAACTTGTTTTTCGCAAATCTCTCTACCATCATCAAACACTATGCGAATCTTTTGTCTAACGGAACGTCTTCTTTCCGATGACATATGGATGCTATCCAAAGTGGGATAAGGGTTGTTCCAGTCTATTTTCTTAAATAGTGCCTGCCAATGGAACATTTCCATATTTGGGAATAAATCGCCATAGAAATCTTCTACTGTAGCATAGGCAGACATTGGACGCGGATATTCAGAATCTAAATCTTCACGTAATAGGTCTATTAAAGTAGGATTAGCAATGCAAGTCAGAATACCGTGAGCGTCAGTAAAAGGTGTTTCATAGTCAACCTCCTCTGCTTCAGCACTATTCTCATCTTCTGGAGTCAATCCCAGTTCCTCCTCTGTTGGCTCAGGCAATTCATCACTACCATTTTCCGCGTCCTTTTCGTTTTCACTATATTCGTCTATCAGGAAGTCGATATATGCAGGCAGGGCATATGAGAATGTATTATCCACCTCGGCATCCAACTGTTTTATTTCATCCAATGAAAGGAATTCATTGACAGCATTACGATATTCCTCCAGCGTGTCACAAGCGAGAAAAATCCTTCTGTTGTTAGAAATGAGCGAAGTGCTAATAAGTTGCTTTATTGCACGCACATGCTCCTGTACCGTTGGTTGGTCGTAACCAGCAGCATTTAAGTATCTGGCAAAATCACCCAGATGTTGTGTGTTCGTTAACTCGCGATAAGCTGCATTGGCTTCACTTCTGCGTTTCGATCCCATAGCAACATATTCAGATGTATCAGGGAAAAACATTTCAATATTGGCAAGGAATAGACTGATGTATTCTTGAGGGAATAAAAGAACGGAACCATCATTCTTTAACTCACGTGTGATGAAGTCTCCCTGTTCAACCGCCTCCTTCTGCCATGAGAAACGAGAATAAAGAGAAGGACTTGACGCAGTACCAATACGTTGCTTAGCTACATGAGGATTCCATGCTGCAAATACTCGGTTTTCCGAATCATAACCAAGCAAGATAAACAAAGCCTCTGTCTCTTTTATCTGAAGCAATGTGTCAACACCAGTCAACTGGGCTCGTGAGACATCAGGGTTGCTAAAATAAGCAGATGAAAGATTCTTAATATAGATGTAATACTCTACGCCCTCGAACATTATATGACAAGGATTTTTCTGACCATCAATAAATTTGAAGGTAGCAGAGGCATTCATCTCTGATACAAATATGTTTAGCAACTCAGATGATGTAAGATTCTTACGCTGAATGGGCGTTTGCTGCTCTGGTTCCAGTATTTTATTTACTTCGTCCATATTTACTATAGTTTTATTTGAACAAACTTTTATACAATGGGCTTTCACCACGTTTGAATTCTGAATCAGGTGATTGAATATCCAGAATACCTGAAAGATTGCTGTTGAACCCAACGCCTGTAACTCCAGGGTGAACACCATCCTTGTCAACACCAGGCACATCTTTGGAATCATAGTATCGAAGCGTATCACATGCTTCAACGTAATCAAAGAAAACCTCATTGAGCCGATGCATGTCTGTACCAATGGTTTCTGCAATCACTCTCATCATGTGCATTCGTGCATCAACAGAATTAACTCTACTACAAATCTTATCGTAAAGGTCTCGGACAGACAAGCCATCCTTGCTCTGTGCCGATTCTCTGACTATTGCAGAAGCCACGACAACACGAGAATGTGCGGAAGGACACAATTGATCCAAAGAGAAGTGATGAATGCGTGTTTCGCTGCTTGTGCTCTTAACTTCCACCTTGTCGCGTCCCATTGAAAAATCATACTTAGCCGTAGGCGACTCGTGCCATGCTTTTATCAATACCTCTGGCATGTAGCTTTGTTCGATTACCAGTAGTTCTGTCCATAATCCTTGAATTTTCTTGCGTGGCGGACACGTCATAGCAGAAAAAATAGAGATTAGATTCTCAACCTCAATGGCGATTTCGCGCTTTGAAGGAATCTCTGGCATTCTGTCAAACATCATTATAACAATGTCGAAAAAGTCCTCCTGTAGTATCTGATCAACAGAACGGAGGGTTAAGATGGTGTAATGGTGCGGCGTTTTCGTATCATTGTCATCAACAAAAGTGCATGATAGATTATACTCAACGGACAGAATATCAAGTGTCGTATTTGGGATGGACGATACTGTATCGTTAGTACATACGAAGAACTTAGGGTACCCCTCCTTCGAGATTCCCAATTTGTGGTTAGTATCCATGATTGGAATAACCGCAAAGTTTTTGTCTTCTGTTGTGATTTTGGCCAGAGCTTTGAACTGCTCAAATAAAACTTTATTTTGCATAGTCATTCCTTATTTTAATCATCGTCTTCAACATCCTCGTCCTCTTGATTAGCTTGTTCTGAGAGAACATAATTTGTTGCAAATGACTCTGGGTAGCTGATTGCAAGCGAGTAAGCATCATCGGGGTAATCTACAGGCTTTACTCCATCCAACTTAATGTGGTATAGTTGAATGGTAATAGAATCAGAGCCGACAATCGCCAAATCACCAGGGTAAACGTCTGCACCACTCGTAGATCGACCAGTCGCCAGAGGAACGGTTATCCTCAAAGCATTGTAATCAAAATTACGGGAACGAAGGTTTGCGCCAATTCGCTTGTATGCCATCTGGTAGAAATAAACGAACTGTAATGGTTCATCTTCTTTATCAGCCAAATAGCGTAAGTAGCGTATCGTCGCAGCCTTTCTAGTGGCATCCTTATAATTCCCAAACTGGAAATCATCAAGGAACTCTATTGCCTCATCAACGGGCATTCGAAAGCCACGATGACAGCGGTCATCTGTATGATAATCTTCTTCGATGTTAAAGTCTTCGATATGCCTTTCAATAAACGCCTCTGCCACTCGTCTGTTTTGCTCAATACGCTCTTTGCTCTCGTATGCTTGCATTTCCTTTACGCCCTTCAATTGGCTATTGACAATACTGATTGGCAACACATTTGCGCGTGTAGCTCTCATCTTTGGAGAAAGAAGTATCTTACGCTCAGCTGCTGCAAGGTTATCGCATGTAGCAAGAACAGAACGCAATTCTTCTTCGTGGTCAACGTAAGCCTTGTAGTCGTTCATTGTCCAACTTGGCAGATAAACGCGACAAGATTCGATGTAATCACGCTTATAACCAAAGAAACGGCAACGCTGCTGGATGGTGTCCGCATTAGCTGGTCCTGTAGAGTATCGAGGCATGTAGGTTGTTGCAAGGTTCTCAACGGTGAATCCACGATTGAGCATTTCAGCACCAACTAATACATGCATGGCGTACTCATCCCATTCTATTTCTGTTTGGGCATCCTTATCGGTGTTCACAAGATAAACTTTCCAACTACACAGCACATTTTGAATCAGAGGGAGCAACTCTTCAAATTCAGGTCGTTCCTCTACGTTATAGAACTCTATTGCAGCCGGGAACAATTCGCGCAGACGTTTAATCAAACTACGTTTGTCATCGTTGCCTTCATCTTTGCGTATTGACTTACGCCATGATTTCAACTGCGCGTCAATCCACTTCTTGAACTTCGAGTTGTACTTCTTCTCTGTAGCAGGGTGAACCATCATCGAAAGATAGTTTACTCCATCTCTTCGTAGGTACTTAACCACAATTGCTACGGCAAGAATGTGCATAAGTAAAGCATCCTTCAAGGATTTTGGCATGCGGTCAAGCGGATTCTTTGTTTTATGGAAAACCTCCTCGTTTGGAATCTGCTGAATCAACCTGCCTCTATACAATTCATGGTTTGCTCCACGTCCGAAATACAATTTGCCTCCAATGTAACCTTCCCCCGGAGTCAGCAGAGTGTGACTCTTAGGAGACAGCATGTCCTTCATACTGATAAGGATGTTGGCTTGTGGAGTAGCTGTGTATTGGATGTAAGTATTACCTGGAAGCGCATTACGCATCTTGATAATAGAATCATAGGTCGCTGACTTTTCTTCTTCCTCATCCTCTGCCTTCTTACTATTTTTACGGCCATAGCTATTGAGAGAAGCCTGATCTGCCTCATCGTCAATGATAAGAACAGTTTCATCCTCCATGGCTTCAATAAAGTCGTTTGACTTGAAGATGGAAGTCAAAGCGTCAATGTGCTTATGATGTTTGAGGATAGGTATGAGCAGAATGGTGTTGTCCATGTAGAGGTTGCCCACAATCTGGTCAAGGTCATCAATCTTTGGGTCTTTGTGTATCTTGAAGACTTCACGATTGTTGACTCCACTCTCCTTTATCAAGTCCTTCTTCAATCGTTTTGATGTCTGATCTAGAAGGTTTGTCTTAGAACCTGCCAGATAAACAACCACTCGATAGTGATTGTCGAGAGCAAGTGCCGTAAGGCCTGTAAACGACATGGTCTTACCACTCTGCACATAACCGACAACAAGATGCGTTGTTTCTGGATTATGCACAGCATTATGAGGATTGCAATGCGCAAGAATGTGAGCAGTTTCTTCGCGTAAAGTTGCTGCTCCAACTGGTGTAATACCTTTCTTCTTGTATGAGCCATCAGGTTTAGGACCTATCATCTGCGAAAATACAAATGAGTTGAAATGCGCACCCAGTTCCACCTCGTTTAAGACAGAACTGTTTGTTGCGTCAACCGCATTCGCACCTGTTGGCGTGTCGTTTATAATAATATGCTGCATACTTTATACTTTGGTCTTTTTGATGTAAGCGTTGAATGAGTCGAAGAGTTCAGCCGTTGAGTCGTTACCTTCTTCCTTAGCCATGAACTTTGCAAGAGCCATGGTTTTGAGGATGGCAACAATGGCTTTCTCTGAGTTCTGGAAATGCTGGAAGAAAACATGGTTCATGTTTATTTTGCAAGTAACCACATTTTCGTCCTGCTGCATGGTATCAAGCCATACAAGTTCACTTCCCTTATCAACCATCTCAACACGTAGTTTGTAATCCTTCCCATTGATGTTGTAAGTATCATCAAAGTGTCCCATTACAAGTGGTGTGTCCTCTACGGTTTCACTCACGATTGATGGTTGAGGAGTTGTGCCGGTGGTGTAGGTTGCCGTGGTGGTTGTAGTTACTGGCTGTGGCTTTGTAACCACTTCAACCTTCTCGTTCTTTTTCTTGTCGTTGTTGTGCGACTTTACCAGTTTGTTTACTTTCTTCTGGCGTTCGTCAAGACGATAATCTTCTGCCTGATTGTAAAGGTCAAACTCCTTGGTGTGTATTTCACCACGAAGCATCTCCATCAGAGCTTCAAGATTCTCTTTGTCCTGAAGATCATTCTTATTGAAGGATACTGCAAAGCCCTCCAACTCCAACTCTCCGAAGATACGCTTGTAACGGAATGTACCAGTAGAACCCGAAAGGCTCTTTGGAAAGTATCGTCCATCAGTTTCTGCGCCATAGACAACACGTCCACGACGCAACAGGACGAAACCGTTCTTCGTACTATTGATGTCCTTCAGGATTCCAATGAAACCCGTAGCTCGGTATTTGCCAAACTTGAAATCAATATCCTTGCGCCAATAGATTGCAGGACCATTTGGGTTCTTTACCGATGGTGCTGTGAGTATTTCAGACTCTTCAAATGCCAATTTTATGCCATCAACATAGATGTCGGCCTCATTCATACGCAAAGATTTGCGATAAATACTGCTTAGTTCTGTTCTTATCTTATCCAAAGCCTTCTTGGTCGGTGCCTTAGGCGTTGGCGAAGTTATCCGAATAGAGGTGTAATGTTCTGCAGTCTCAGCTTCCTCTTCTTTGACTACAAGTTTGGTGAGACTGTCGGCTAGCACCTTATTAAGGTCGAATGTGATTGAACGGGAAACCACTTCACCTAGTGCAGAAGTTTTCAGACTCCATTCGTTGCCAAGCCAAAGCGCAGCAGTCTTCAAGCCCATACCAAACTCATTCAATCCCTCATTGTTTTCTGGGGTATTGGCAAGTTTGAATGCTTTGGTGTAGTTTGAAGCATCAATTCCGCCTGCATTATCTGTGATTATGATTGCCGTTGCCTGATTGGTGTTTCCATCCCACTCAAAGTCAATATCAATTCGAAGCCGATACTCTGAATCAACCGCAAGAAGTTTCTCCTTCTTATCACGTGACGACTGTAGGGCATTATCCACAAACTCAGCCAGCACATGTGAAGGTGTGTTGGGCAGATCGGGAATGCGTCCGTACATGTTTGCACCGATTGTTATGTCAACGGATGAAATGTTTTGATTTGTCATAAACTCAGAAGGTTTTTTGCAATATGTTTAACTATAGTTACATTCACTGCATTACCAAGAGCTGCATATGAACGAGCTACCGACAATTGGAATCTCTCATCACCAAACTTGAGTTTCATCATTCCCTGCAATTTGGCTGCCTCTTTTCTGGTCATATATCGTCCTTTAGAGGGCTCTCCTGGTTTATAAGAACCTTTGGGTAAATCTATCCATAGAAAAATCGGAATTTGCGTGCCAACCAGATTCAATGCGGGAGAGAAAGTTGGTAATTTAACTCGTATACCAGATGCACGGAACTGTATAATTTTGTCCTCCAATATGGGTTTTGCATCATCACCACAATTCCATTCTAATTTAAGATGGCTGTTCTCTAAATGCTGAATCTTAGATATCCAAGGATCGAGCCATTCTTTGTTTTTTTTGTAGAATTCTCGATTCTGTTCTATGTATCTAATTTTCCAGTCTGGAAAAAACTCAGCCTTATCTGTTTGTGAATAGATTGGAAGACACCCTAAACACTGGGCCTTACCAACACCATCTATGGGCCTGCCTAAATGACCATGCTTCCCTTTCAATTCTTTTAAAGATTGAAACGCAGGTGCCTTCTTTTTAAATTCGTAGTCAGCGCCAAACTCCATCGCCCATATTGGGAAACGAGGAATCTTCTGACCATGAGCTATGGTTAAATCTATAAATTCCTGCCATAGTGCCAGTTGTTGACGTGTATCAGCTTTGAGTTTAATAAAATCAGAATCGTCTTCGTCAATAATCTGCTTTATATTGCTAGGCCATGACTTTGGTGGAATAGGGAACCTGAAATTTTTCAGATTTCCCATTTCCCTATTTTCACATACTATGTATATACGTCGGCGGTGTTGTGGTATTCCCCATTGATGAGGTGATAATATCGCAGGTTCAGCCACTTCATAGTTCAATTCTTTGTCAAGCATCCTATGGATGGTTTGCCATGTACTCCCCCCATCATGTCCTTTCAAGTTAGAAACATTTTCAAGAAAAACGTATCGCGGGCGATGATATTCTATTATTTTGCAGATATATGTAAACAAATTACCTCTGTTTTTCTCATCGTTAAATCCTTGTCGCTTACCAGCCTGACTGAATGGTTGACAAGGAAAACCAGCACAAAGTATATCGTGGGCAGGAATGTCTTCTGGTCTAATGCTCGTTATATCTCCCTCTATCCTAGTACCAGGGAAATTAATAGCGTATAGTTTTCTTAAATCTTCACGTAATTCTGACGCAAATACGCATTCATGCCCTAATTCACTAAGAGCGAAATGGAAGCCTCCTAAGCCGGCAAATAAATCTATGAACTTTAATGGCATATTATTTCTTATTAATCAATTCTTCAATCGTTGTTAAATATGGTGCATAACGCTGTTTGAGCCTAATAGTATCTTTGTTGATTCCTACAGACTTCAGTTTGTATTTTGACGAAACATCAAAGCCAACACCGATGTATGTATCTCCTGATGGCTGGAATCCTAAGCGTATTATATAATCCTTTCCAAAATATTTAGGCTCAGAATCTGTCAGTTCGTACAACTGCATCCGTCCATTAGAATGAAGCAGAAGCAATCTAGGGAGGGGTTGCAAATCCTCAACACTCATTGAACCTTTACGTCCATCAGCTCTGACGTAATAGAAGCCTTGGTGAGTGATGATTTTCCAATGGGGATAGCCCTTGTAGAAGCCTACCAGTACACGGTCTTCTGGCTTGATGTCACCACGCTGCTGTTTGCGTTCAGAGGTAACTTTCTCGATAGCCTCTTTGATAGAAGTTGCCAGAATCTCTGCCATCCTTACAGGCACAGCATTGCCTATCATCTTATAGGCATCAATGATGTTGGGACAATCTATCTCAAAACTATCAGGGAAGGTTTGTATTCTGGCACATTCGCGCACAGTCAAACGCCTGTATTCACGATACCGTCCCTTGATAAACGACCAATCCTCATGAGCATTATAAATCATGCTTGGCGAGGATGGATGCAGGGGTATGTTGTAACCTGTAGCATGGATAGTGAATGATGGCTTATCCCAACTGCGGCGGCGATTTCCGCGATAATAATGTGGCCCAAACTTGCCGTTGTAATAGATGTTGCAATCAGTCATCACCTCGACCTCTTCACATGGAATGGGTGTTGCCGTAATGTCGCCTATGGCATCCTTTAGCGTCAATGGCTTATTAGTTGAAGGCAGAGGGAAATGGTAGTCAATTCCCAAGTCGTGACGGAAACCAATTAGGAACACACGTTCACGATTCTGGGGAACCTCATAGTCAACGGCATCGAGCAAACGATATTTCACATCATAACCAATCTCGTCCAGTTGAGCAAGGAAGGTTTCAAAGACATCCTTGAACTTTTCATCGAGCAATCCCTTGACATTCTCAATTACAAAGAACTTGGGCATCTTTGCCCTAATCATGCCGATGTAGGTGAGAAACAACTGGCCTCGCTTATCATCAAGTCCCTGTTGCTTACCTGCTACGCTCCAAGACTGACAAGGAGGACCACCAATGAAACCGTCACAATCTGGCACATCTTTGGGGTCAACACTAATTATATCTTCTTTGCAGAGAATCGTATTAGGATGATTCTTTTCATAGGTCGCATGAACGCCTGGTTCGAACTCATTAGCCCAAACCACACGGAATCCAGCCTTTTCAAAACCAAGGTCAAGACCTCCGCAACCAGCAAAGAATGATATCACGTTCATTACAATTATTCTTTCTTCTTTTTATTCTTGTTTACTTCTCACCCTCAGTTCGATATAGCTACACAATCTCAATAACGCAATTGTAAGGGATAATAACCTCCCATTTGCCAGAACGAGGGGAACCTGTTCGAGAGATATAGCCTTTCTGTTTCATTTTAGCAATTTCTCTCTCCAACGTGCGTTTCTTTACCGCCATCTTTACCGCCATTAGGTCGATAGAAATTGAAGCGTCAGCCCCAATCAAATCTATTATACTCTTCTGAATATCAGTCATTTCTATTAGCGCCACATCACCGCCAACTTTACCGCCAGTTTTACCGCCATCCTCTTTGGTATAACTCTGTGAGACTCTCACATCAACCTTGAATGCCGTGATAAGATTGACGTTGAACTCTGCGGGTTGGTTGCCATTTTCCTTCAGGTCAGTCTGGACTTGGCCTACACCTCGATTGAACATATTGACATAGCCCAGCGTCTTCATGGCACTGGCTACAAGTGGATTGCGATAGTCGTTCACACTTGGGAAATTCTCAGGACGGGCATTTCCATACAAGCCACCAGCATTCAGAATCTCCAGATGGCTGGCAAACTCATAGAAGCGAAGTGGGGTATTACTCTGCATATCGCGGTGCATACAGGCGTTGAGAAGAAGTTCTCGGATAGCCTGATAGGGGTAGTTGCTGACCATTTCCTCGCGTAGAATAGAAACGAAAACGGGTTTCTTCTTGATGACAGACAACTCCAAAAGTGATTCCAGACGTGGTAGCAGTTCACAATAATTGCCTTCCAATTGCATTTCGTTCTCCACCTCACTGGTCACGTCTTCGCCCTTGAAACGAACATACTGCACATAAAGACCTGGCATAAAACGGCGTGGCTTGTAGCCAAATAGAACGACTGCTGCGTATGTGGGGCATTGATGTTCCGTGTCATACATACCCACAGCGGCCATCTGTTCCTCGATGGGACGAGTATCAGATTCTACTAACTCATTACCTAATAGCGGTATCAGATACTTTGTGCGCAGCAAGTCCGTATTGATATCATTCAGTTTGGCAGCCAAACAAGGCATGGTATCGAAGGTGGCCATGAATGACATCCTTCGTTCTGCAAGGATGCGCTCTTCTGCTTCCGTTGCTATGTCACGACGGGGACCAATACGTATAAAAGTACGTCCACGATATCGAACAGGAGGCAGGTCGGACGGACTGACCTCAGCCACCAATAAATCACCTTCTGGAAATGTGAATCTGTCAACACTCATTACAGGTATGGGCAGAATGTTTCCGTTGCTACGTATGGCAGCAATCTTCTTCAGCAGGTCATCGGTAACCTTCAGCCCCGACAATGTGCCGTTGTCATAAGCACCCAATATCAGGTAGCCCTTCTTGCGCGAATTGGGCAAGTCGTTGGCAAAGGCACAGATGGCCTCCTGGAACTTATCCATATCGCCAGTTGACGTGGTTCGCTCCACACGGTAGGTTTCTGTGCTATGCAGCAGTTCTTGTATCTCGTCTTTTGTTATCATTTGATTTATTTCTCTTGATTGAATTCTTCTTGTCTTACCAACTCCTGCACAGGCACTTCAAGCGCATTTGCTATTGCAATGAGGGCTTCAAGGCTAGGCTGGGTGGTATTGGTGACCCATTTGGAAATAGTTGCCTGATCCTTTCCCAACTTATCTGCCAACCACTTGTTGTTCAGGTCGTGTTCAGCTAGAACGATTCTTATCCGATTTAATTTTGCCATGATAGTTTTCTCTTGTTTGTGGGCAAAGATACAAAAATTTATTCATAATTCAGAAGAATGCACTTAATTTTTATTGTTCGTGGCGAAAATTTGATTATTTTATCAAGTATTTGATGTTGATATGACAAATTCACTCATCTATTATATAATAGGCATGTGGTTCGGAAAGCAGATTTGTGAGATACGTCTCACTTTTTTAAAACGCATAAATGGCATGACGCATTTTTGCCATTTCCGCATTCCATAACCAATCCAAATCAAGAAAATGTTGCAAGGATGTGATTTTTTCCGTGTTTTCTTTTGGTTGTTTGGGGAGAAATTTATACCTTTGCAGTGATTTTGTAACATGTTGATTATCAATGGTCATTTCCGTTTTTGCGACATGTGTGCAACATCCGGTGCTAACGCATTGATAGTCAGTTAAAGTCGTTTTCGAGGAGGTGAAATAAATCTTCCTGTAAGACATAAAGCTTAACGGCACACGTTTGAGTGGTGTAATCCAAGTGGTTACACCACTTTTTTTTGTAGTCATTTCCTTAACACAATCAATTCAACATTTAAGAATGTTTAATTTAATGGCGAAGGTGTTGCACGGTTGAAATATTGTTTGTTCCTTTGCAGCGTCGGAATAGACTTAATGACATCTGCAAGGACGAACTAAAGACTTATTCAAGGACAAACTAAAGACCTATTCAAGGACGAGCTAAAGACTTATGTAAGGACAAACTTAAACATATCTGCTATGCAAAAAGATAAACGGATTCAGCGGCTTGGCACTTTGGTTATCGCCTGCGCTCTCAGCCTCACGATTACATCAATCACATCTTGCGATACGCCCCAGACTATCGCATGGAGCTATTACTATTGCGCCCAGGACACATTAGCCGCCGGTGATCCATTCGCAGCCAAGGACTTCCTGAAAGCTTGTAAAAAGAGTGTGGACGATGAACTTCGCCTGAAGGCTGACTCACTGATGGAGGTCATTGAACGGGCGATTGAAGAAAAGAAGTGAAAGACAACACTTCTAAGACCTCAATATAATAGATAACACATCTAAGGCATCACAACTATGATTAAACTCAGTGCAAAGGAAGAAGAGGTGATGGAGCTCATCTGGAAGCTCGGTGAATGCACTCCGCGCGAGGTGTACATGCTCTACGATGAACCCCGTCCGCTGCTGAACGGCATCCAGAACACGTTCCAGTCCTTAGAGCGCAAGGGCTACCTCAGCCATCGCCAGCAGGGCCGTGGCTATCTCTACGAACCTATCGTGGAGAAAAACTCCTACGGCAAGTCAAAGCTCGGGTCGTTGGTGGATCGTTTCCTCGACGGCTCTGTCAAGGACCTCGTCACTTTCTTCGCCCGCGAACAGAAATTGAGCGCGGAAGAGCTAAGAGAGATTATCAATGAGATAGAACAGAACCACCCCTCAAACCAGTCCAGAAAGAACATTTAGTTCTTTCTTCCTGGCACCCTGTGAGGGAGGGATTCTCTTATACTGCTATGCTATACGTCATCAAACTCAACCTCATCCTCGCACTCCTGTGCCTGCTGTTTCAGGTGCTGATGCACAGGGACACGTTTTTCGGTGTGCGGCGTGCTATGCTCTGGGGCATCTACGCCACCGCCGTTCTATTGCCCTTGTGGGATATGCAGCTGTGGCTGCAGGATCACACGCTGGCGATGCATCTGACATCTGACTATGCCACGTATGTACTGCCTACGCTTGAGATTACCGCTATGCGCGTCACATCGTTGGGCATTGAGCAGAGCGAGCCTGGCTGCGGAATGTGGTTCGTGGGCATGATGGCTCTCTGGGCAATCATCTACATCATCCCCGTGGTGTGGATGACAATGAAACTGCTGTGGCAGGTTGCATACATTATATATTTACGGTGTACGTGCAAGCCTATAGGAATGAAGAATGAAGAATCTCGCTTCGCTCGGAATGAAGAATTCAAGTTATCTGCAAGTCCTGAGGGTAATTCTTCATTCTTCACTCATCATTATTCATTATTTCTTTTCCCCCGCCCTTGCAGTCCCTTCTCCTTCGGTTCATGGATCTTTATACATCCCGAGGGCATGGACGAACAGACGTTGCGCGAGGTGCTCATCCACGAGCAGGCTCATGTACGCGGCTGGCATACCTTAGACATCATCTTTTCCCAGCTCTTCTGCATCCTCTTCTGGTGGAATCCCGCCGTCTGGGTGCTGCGCCGCGAGGTGCGCCTCAACCTCGAATTCATTGCCGATAAGGCAGTGGCGGACTACCTGATGGAAATGAAGAGTGAAGAATCTCGCTTCGCTCGGAATGAAGAATTCAAATTAGATGACAGTAATTCTTATTCTTCATCCTTCAATCTTCATTCTTCATTAATCAAAGCATATCAATACCACCTCCTCGGTTTCTCCACTCAAACGAACGTAGCTACGATTGCAAATAACTTCAATGTCTTACCCCTAAAACGTAGAATCATTATGATGAACTTACGCAGAACCCATCGCACGGGGATGCTGAAATACATCCTCTTTGTGCCCGTTGCTGCCGCGCTGCTTTTCTTGTCGAATATCGATAGCCTGGCACGCAACATAAAGAATATGAAACCTATAGCCCATATCGAACAAGCGCTGACCAGCCCGCAAACGATTGCCCCGGTCGTCGAAGAAGTGCTGCCTGCAGCAGAAGAGCACATCGCCGTACAGACGGAAACGACGGCCGAAGAACTCGTGAAGCCGGCTCCAGCCAGCGACACCGCGAAGGCCGCGCCCAAGACTTCCCAGCCCACACTTGAACGCATCGATGACAATGCCCTATGGATTATAGACCAACGCATAGCTACCCCGGAAGAGGCCGCCAAACTCAACTTGGAAAACAACATCGAGAGCATCACGGTGCTCAAGGGCGAGGCAGCCACATCCCTCTGGGGTTCGCGCGGCGCCAATGGCGTAATCAATATTACAACAAAGAACGCTGAAAAAGACAACGCCGACAGCCGTGTGATTTACGACAAGGTTGATGAGATGCCGGAATTTCCCGGTGGAGAGGAAGCGTTGTATCGTTTCCTCATAGAGCACGTTAAATATCCTGCCATTGCACAGGAGATTGGTGCACAGGGTAAAGTGATCGTTCAGTTTGTCGTGCAGGCCGATGGCCAGATAGCTGACGTTCAAACCGATAAAGTCCTTTCGGCAAACGGCCTAACGGAAATAGCCATCATAAGGTATAAGAAAGATATGACCGATGAGGAAATCAAAGCCGTTGACGCTCAGAACAATGCACTTGAAAGCTTGAAGACAGAAGCGGTCAAGATGATCAAAGCTATGCCGCGTTGGAAACCAGGCAAGAAGGACGGCAAGCCCGTCGATGTTCGTTTCTCCCTTCCCATCTCCTTCAGACTGCGGTAACCCCGCAAGTCACTCTTCCCTTGTTCAACCAAGCAAAGCCCCGCCTCGTCACGAGGGGTCAGGGCAGCCCATGACTATCCGCACCTGCATCGACGGCGAAATCATCACCATCGACGACACACAGCAGTTCGTCAGCGACGACAACATCGGCACATCGTGGGAGCCCTACGTCATCGACATCATCAATCATGTCGGCATCGGCACCATAGCCATCGACAATCTTGACGACGACGATGACTGGTGGACGTTGCAGGGCATCAAGCTACCACGCAAACCCCTGCAGCCCGGTGTATATATCCATCGAGGGAAAAAAGTAGCAACAGGTAGTAGATAACCCATTTCACCCTGACACACCAACAGCCGCCCCGCTGCATCGTATGATGCGGCGGGGCTTTTGTCTAATGCAAACACTTTGCAAATACATTTTTTATCCATGTAAAGAGAAATACAATTATCTTTGCAGACGCAAAACAATACTAAGAACGATGAAGATACACATTTGTTTATTGATAATCCTGATATTAGCAGCCTGCAGTTCCCCTCAGAAACCGCAATGCGAGAGTCCGCTGCAAGGGGCATGGGTGCTGTCGAAGGTGGAATATCCGATAGGCGGCATAGAGACCTTTCCTATTCAAGACATGAGGCCTCTTCGCATCTATGAAGGTGACAGCGTAATGTTGCAATGTGGCCTGACGCAGACGGCATCGGGAATAGTCATCCACCAGCCATACCTAAGAAGCGGCATAACTCTCATAGACAAAGGCGGCGGCGAGTATCTCTATTTGGAAGACCGCGAGCCACGACCGCTATACGTGGTGGATGATACGACGGTGACGATACAGCGCAACGGCATCCTCTTCACGTGGCATCGCGCTGACGAGATAGCCCAAGAGTGGGGAGAAGAGATAAGCAGAATCATTATTGATAATAGCCAAGATGGAGAGGGCTATGGTGTACAACGATTCGTGCTCTCTGCCAAGGAGCGGACGCAGTCCAATATCATCCACGTTCTGATCTTTTCCACCATCGCATGTCTATTCTTGATTCTGCTTATTGCACACGTCGCCGTGAGTAATCGTAAGGAAAGCGTTCGCCTACAACTCCTACTGCAACAGATTCGTGAGGAGCACGACGAGCGTCCACAAGCCATTCGCCACGCCATTGAGTGCGTAGAGAATAGTTTTTTCGCCTCCGATGAATACTTGGCTCTGCAACGCCGCATCGCCACGGGCAAACGATTGAAGGAAGAAGATTGGAGCGAGATTGAGGAACATCTCAAGAAGGTATATCCAGGCTTCGTAAGTCAGCTGCATTCGATATATCCAATGTCGGAACTGGAATTCCAAACCTGCCTGCTCATCAAGCTACGCATCGCACCCACGGACATCGCTGGCGTGCTCAGTCGCGAAACGAGCACCATAAGCACCGTGCGTAGTCGCCTCTACCGAAAGGTGTTCGGGCGAAAAGGGAGCACTCGCGAATGGGACGATTTCATCCTCTCTATAGGAACCTGAAAGCAGTGGCAAACTCTTCGCATCTCGAATGCAAAACAAATGCAAACTAAGATTCTTGCTGAGGCACCGGAATGCCAGTACCTTTGCAGGCGATAATTCATGAAGTGCGAAACATTCCGTCGTACAATGTTTAATCTTTAAAAACTCATTTGATTTATGAAAAAGATTTTATTTTCAATGGCCTTGGTGTTGGTGTGCGTGGCACAGCTTACAGCACAAACCAACAAAATCTCAGACAAAGAGATTGTAGGGGTTTGGATTTTGGAGTCAACGCAATGGGAGGGAGAGAAGAAGGTGCTCTGCGGCAAGACCAGCGGTTACACGCAATTCAAGTTCTATGGTGCTGATGGCGAGTATGCATGCGCCGAGATTGCGCTCACTAAGGACGGGAAATGCGTCGTGATGCCTCATGAGTATGGCACCTATTCCCTCAAGGACGGTTGGTATTCCGAGATGGGACGCCCCGCCATCAAGGATGCCATCACCTGGATTGACAAGACAACTACAAAGGGAACATGGATGAAGCGCCACGATATCTGGAAGAAGCAGACGGCAATGCCAGAGAAACTGACCCGCTACATCATTGAGTGCTGCAAGATGAAGAACACGCCCGAAGAAATGGAGAAGCTCATGAAGCAGAACTTCTTCAAGTAGCCTGATTATTCAGGTAGATGACTGATTACTTGATTTCAATAAAGCAATTAGTTAGTAAATGAAAGACCTATAGGCACACTGGCCCTGCTGCGTCGTGATGATGCGGCGGGGCTTTCTGTGAGGCGGGGTTAATGTTTGGCAAAAAGTAAAAAAAACATAATTACTGAGAAGTATGTAGGTCTTTGTAGCATGTGTTTTGCGCTTTTTCCTTATCTTTGCAGCACAAACCAAGAAGAGATAACAGGCTACAAATTATTAATCACATAACACACAGATTATTATGGCTCAAGGTAATGTACGCCCTGCCGACATGGAGCGCATCACGACTCCTGCTCTGGCACAACAATTCATTGACGAACAGATTAAGGAGCTTCGCGCTCAGATAGGCGACAAGAAGGTGCTGCTGGCTCTCTCCGGCGGCGTGGACTCGTCGGTTGTTGCCGCACTGCTGATCAAGGCTGTGGGCAAGCAGCTGGTGTCGGTGCATGTGAATCACGGACTGCTGCGCAAGGGTGAGCCCGAGCAGGTGGTCCGCGTGTTCCGCGATGAGCTTGACGCTAACCTGGTTTACGTGGATGCCACGGACCGTTTCCTGGACAAGCTGGCCGGCGTGGCCGACCCCGAGCAGAAGCGCAAGATCATAGGTGCTGAATTCATACGCGTGTTCGAGGAGGAAGCGCGCAAGCAGGAGGGCATCAGCTTCCTGGCTCAGGGCACTATCTATCCCGACATCGTGGAGTCAGGGCCCGTGAAGTCGCACCACAACGTGGGCGGTCTGCCCGATGACCTTCAGTTTGAATTGGTGGAGCCCATCAAGCTGCTGTTCAAGGACGAGGTGCGCGTGGTGGGCAAGCAGCTGGGACTGCCCGACAACATGGTGTTCCGCCAGCCGTTCCCAGGTCCCGGTCTGGGCGTGCGTTGCACAGGTGCCATCACCCGAGACCGTCTGGAAGCGCTGCGCGAGAGCGATGCCATCCTGCGCGAGGAGTTTGCCAAGAACGGCCTCGAGGGCAAGGTGTGGCAGTACTTCACCATCGTGCCGGACTATAAGTCGACGGGCGTGAAGGACGATAAGCGCAGCTGGGACTGGCCTGTCATCATACGTGCCGTGAACACGCGCGATGCCATGACCGCCACCATCGAGGAAATCCCCTACCCCCTGCTGCACCACATCACCCAGCGCATCATCACCGAGGTGCCGGGCGTGAACCGTGTGCTCTATGACCTGACGCCGAAACCAACGGGCACCATCGAGTGGGAGTAGACTCGCTCCGCTCGTGGGGAGTTAAAGAAGTTGTTGTTTTTGGGGAGTTAAAGAAGTTAAGGAGTTAAAGGAGTTAAGACGAATGTCTGGGCTTTAGCTTCCACTTCTATGCTCCTTGACAAGCCAGAGAATGATAACAGTTCTTGAAACTATCGTCTTAACTCCTTTAACTCCTTAACTCCTTTAACTCCTTAACTTCTTTAACTCCTTAACTTCTTTAACTCCTAAAAAAAATATGAAAGAACTGAAAGGGACAAAGACCGAGCAGAACCTCAAGGAGGCTTTTGCCGGCGAGAGCATGGCTCGCAACAAATACTCGTATTTCGCATCACGCGCCAAGAAGGACGGCTACGTTCAGATTGCCGCCATCTTCGAGGAGACGGCTGCCAACGAGAAGGAGCACGCCAAGCTGTGGTACAAATACCTCAACGGCGGCAGCGTAAGCGATACTGTGACGAACCTGGCCGACGCGGCAGCAGGCGAGAACTTCGAATGGACCGACATGTATGCGCGCATGGCTCAGGAGGCCCGCGAGGAGGGCTTCGATGAGATAGCCGAGAAGTTTGAGCTGGTGGGCGCGATAGAGCGTCACCACGAGGAGCGCTATCGCAAGTTGCTGAAGAATATCGAGGATGCCGTAGTCTTCTCGCGCGAAGGCGATGTCATCTGGCAGTGCGCCAACTGCGGACACATAGTGATAGGCAAGAAGGCGCCCGAGGTGTGCCCTGCATGCAACCACCCGCAGAGCTACTTCCAAATCAAGGCCGAGAACTATTGAACGAAGCCTACCGCAACGAACATCTTCCTGTACGCCTCCACTTTCCTGTCGAACGACAAGGGGTAGGCGCGCGAGGATGAAGGCAGGCGATAGAGAATGATTTGCACGCCGTCGCGATTGTACTGTTCCGGTACCGCGACGGCGTTGTTGACTTTAGGGATATCGGCGATACCGAGTGCTGCGCAGATGGTTTCTGTGGCCTTCTCGCCCGTGGTGACTACCGCCCGGCAATGGGGCAGCTGGCGCAGCAGGGCGCTGATATCGGTAGGCTCCACCACTTCGAGGAACTTGTCAGAGGCGTTGTCCTGCAGGCGGCGGATGGCGGTTGAGGTGTCGAAGAATGCGAGGCCCCGTTCGCGGCAGAACGCCACGATATCGTCCAAACGGAAACGCTTGGCATCTGTGTCTACGAAGCGGTTCCTGTCGCCGAAGAACACCTGCCCCTCAATACGCCAGTGGTCGTTGATGTAGTTGGGGTAATAGAAATCCATGCACCACCGCTTGCGCTGGGGCGGGAAGCTGCCGAGGAAGAGCACGCGGGCGTTCTCGGGCAGGAAGGGCCGAAGCGGGTGATACTCTACGCCATCGCGGCTTCGGGCTATGTTTTCGGCGTTCAGGTACGATGTCATAGATGCATCCAGTAGTGGCGTTCGTCGTCGCTCATCTTCTCGATGGCATAGCGCAGGGCTGTGCGCGGCATGGTGCGGGCGTGCTGACGCAGGAAGTCGCGCAGCAGGTCCATGGAGATGCGTTTGCCCATCTCGCGCAGCATCCAGCCTACGGCTTTCTGCATCAGGTCATGAGGGTGATGCAGGTGTATCTCGGCATAGCGCAGGCACCACGAGGGGTCACCGGCTTGAGTGGTCTTCCACGTGCACACCATGCTCATGCGCTGCTCCCAGAGGCATGTGCTGTGTGCCAGGCGGTCCATGACTTGCTGTTTGGGCGTCGGCACATGGGTAGGCAGCAGCAGCCAGTGGCCGAGAATCTTATGCACCGAGAGGTCTACGAGGTCCCAGTTGTTGGCTTGTTCGGCGTGGTTGAGGTAAAGCGTGAGTATCTCGTCGCGGACTCGGATGGCCTGCTCATCGGAAGCTAAGCGTTTGGTGGCCATTTGCTCGAACTTAGCCACGAGGATGAGCAGCCCGCAGAGCCGCACCTCGTGCCACCGCGACATGAGCAGTTCATGCACCTCGCTCAGGGGAAAGTCCTTCCACACAACCTTCACCACCTCGCGCGTCTGCGGTACCTTCAGGCCGAGGAACTCATCGCCCTCGCCGTATTCGCCGGGCCCCGTCTTGAAGAAGCGCATGAGCTCGCGCCGTTGCCTATCGTTGCGCAACGATTCCATGTATGTAATCACTTCATCGGCCTTCATAGCGGTTTCCCTTTCTTGGGTTTAGGTTCGGGCAATGCCTTGCATGTCTCGCGCACAAGCAGGGCGAGGTAGTCGCGGTCATCGACGTCGGCAATGTAGAAATAATCCTTGGCTCCGGGATAGGGCGGGCGCAGGTCAACGGCTCTCAAGAGCGGTAGCACAGCATCGGTGGGTTTCAGGTAGAGGCTGTCGTCGCAAATGAGGCCGAATATCTTGCCGTCGCAGTAGATGCCGTAGTCGCCGAACATCTTCTTTGCAAGAATGTCGCCTGCTCCGGAGCACTGGTCAGCGATGAATTGTACGAAATCGGGGTTGCTTGCCATAGGCGACTGGTTATTTTAAGAAATCCTCGAGCGACTGGTTCTCGCGCGGACGGGTGTTGTACTTGCGCATCAGGCGCACGAGCTCGTCCCAGGTGCCGTCCTGCCGGGCCTGCTCGCGATGACGCATACTATGCAGGAAGAGGGGTTGCATGCGCACACGCTCCACACGCTGGCGGATGATGTCGCTCTCGGCCTGAAGGCGTGCCTCGTCGAGCAGGGCGAAGGCCTGACGCACGAAGTCGTCGTTGTAGATTTCGTGGTTCTCGCGGATATATATGCCAAAATGCAGGTCGGGCTTCACCAGCGACTGACAAAGGCGGTAGTAGTCCATGATGCGCGGAGCTGCCTTGCCGTAGAAACCGTCGGCGAAGACGGCTACCAACGAATCAGTGTCCTGCTCGGGGTTCCACAGCAGTTGGTTCACCACCCACGACTTCATCTCCTCGAACTCAGCGCCCAGCGATTGGTACTCAGCCTCCTCGAACACGCCGATGGCCTTGTTGTCGCGGAAAGCGCGTATGTTCGGCGCCAGCACCTGGAAGTTAGGCCACGGCGCCACGTACTGGGCATAGTCGACGATGTAGTCCCAGATGAACAGGTGAGGCGCTATAGCAGCCCAGGCGCGCATATCACTCATGAACGCCTCGTTCTGCTGGCAGCCTGCCGTGAGCGGGTGAGCAAAGCAGCACTCGATGCTGCAGAGGCGTATTACGACATTCTCGCGCGGCACAATGCCCACTGGCGGCTTGCGCGAATACTGATAGGCGAAGGTGCCGACGTATTTATCCGGAAACTCCTCGCGCACGGCATCGGCGACCTGATTCACGAACCATACGATGATGCCTGAATGGCCGCCATACTGCGCTTCGATGGCTGCGCATTCGGGGCATTGGCAGAAGTTGAAGTTGTCGTTCTGAGAGAGGCTGTAGATGCGGAAGCCGGGGTTCTCGCGCATGACCTTAGCCAGACGCTGCTTGCACAAAGCGAGCACATCGGGGTTGGAGAGGCACAGCTGCTCGTTCCACGACAGGCGTTTGCCATCGCGCAGGCTGAAGTATTCCGGATGCGAGGAGTAGAACTCACGCGTAGGCACAAGCTGCCCCATGGTGTGACAATTCCAGTAGCCCTCCTGATTGCCGTATTCGTTGACGGCGGCATCCTGCATGTTCTCCTTGACATGAGCGCTCCACACCAGCTGCCCCCGCGTGCAACGATAGTTGTTGTAGCGATAGCCTATGGCAGGCCGCTCGCTATGATTGAGCTTAGGCAGTTGCCATTGCACCTGCTGCGGCACTATGGTGCAGTCGGGCGTCAGCCAATGCACACCCAGTTCACGTTCCAGGAAAGTGAAGACGCCGTACATCGTACCGCGCTTAGAACCGCCCCAGATGAGCAGGTCACGTCCTACGCTGCGATAGGTGAAGCTCTCGTCGTCGGCTGCTGGGCACGGCTGCCCTGTCAAGGCTTCGACGCGCGGTGAGTAACCCACGAAGATATGACGGCTGCGGTTGTCGGCCGTAGCTACGATAGGCAGCTGCACACCGCTGATCTGAAAGAGGTAATCCTGCAACTCGCGTGCTGCCGTCTGTTCGGAGGTAGAAGCGTCGGCGGATACTACAATCTGATAGCTGCTCTTGCCGTGGCGAAACAACCAGTTGGCAGCACTGACGCTCGTAGCCGTGAGCAGCATAGCAGCCACGACCAACGCTTGCGCCAGCCATATTTTTGCGTGTTTCATGTCTTATCAGTTCTTTGCGTTCTGAGGGGGAAAACGCCTTGGCACGTTAATCCTGCGTGATGCGTCTCATTTCCCTGCAACGACCTCTATCTCAACCAACGCTCCCTTGGGCAGCGTCTTCACGGCAACAGCCGATCTGGCAGGATAAGGCTCGGCGAAGAATTCAGCATACACGGCGTTCATGTCGGCAAAATCGCCCATGTCGGCTAGGAAGACGGTTGTCTTCACTACGCTGTCCATCGTCAGCCCGGCTTCCTCAAGAATAGCCTTCACGTTGAGCAGCGACTGCCGCGTCTGCTCCTTAATGCCTCCTTCAGGGAAAGCCCCTGTGGTGGGGTCAATAGGCAGTTGGCCGGAGGTGTATACCAGATTGCCGACACATATTGCCTGGCTGTAAGGACCGATAGCGGCGGGTGCCTGAGGGGTGCTAATCACTTGTTTCATGTCTGTAAGGTTTTTAAGTATTTGAAAATAGGTTGGTTGTATTGTTTTTGGGGAAGATGTTTTTTTGGAAGTTAAAGAAGTTGTTTTTGAGAAGTTAAAGAAGTTGTTGTTTTTGGGGAGTTAAAGAAGTTAAGGAGTTAAAGGAGTTAAGACGATAGTTTCAAGAATAGTTCCCGTTTTTCGCTCATGGGGGATTATAGGGGGCTGTTACCGAAGTGAAAGCTAAAGCCAAGACATTCGTCTTTAACTCCTTTAACTTCTTTAACTCCTTTAACTCCTAACGAGCGAAGCGAGTCTAAACTTACTGACACGTGAGGACATGGAAGCCCTGCCCGAGCTGACGCGTCTCGCGAGGCAGATGCACGGTGGCTGTGCTGCCTACGGGCACGCGCAGTTCCAGACGACACAGCTGACCTGCATTGCTGATGACGCGCGAGGTGAGCCTGCCTTGAGGAGTCATAAGGCTGTAGTACACGCTGTCCACACCCACCGTTGGGTAAGGCCGCACCTCGAAATGGCGATAGCCGGCTCCTGCGGACGAGGGGTTGCCATCGGCACCGAAGGGCATCGCGTTGATGCCTGCCAGCCTCCGCATGAACCATGTGAGGGCGCCTCCGAACATAGGATGGTTGTGCGAGTTCATGCCGTTCCACTGTTCCCACGTCACCGTAGCCCCCAGCGCCAGCCAAAGCCCGTAGCTGGGGTAGTCGGTCTTGAGCATCGCCGTAGTGGCCACATCGTGCAGGCCGCAGTCGGAAAGTGTCTCGAAGAAGAACTTCGAGGTGACGAAGCCTGTGTTGATATGTCCGCCGTGCGTGTCCATAATCTCTTTTCGCAGCGAGGCTATGACTGCCGCCTTGCGCTCGGCAGGCACTCCCATGTACAGAGCCAGTACGTTAGGTCCGAAATCGCCGTAGGTGTGGTTGTCGGCATCGTAGAACTTGCGATGGAAAGCGCGCCAAGTGCGATCGGCAAGAGCCTGACATTCGGCCTGACCCGCCTTGTCGCCCAGCACCTGAGCCGTGCGTGCAGCGTTGGAGGCGCAGAGCCAGAGGTAGAACGTGTGTACAATCTCGTCTGAAGGCATGCCGTAGGGCGGCACCCAGTCACCGAGGTTCAGCCAGTAGCTCAAAGCGCCTGTATTGGGGTCGCGCATCTGTTGGAACATAGTGCTGTCGGGCGTCAGCCATGTGAGCATATTGCGCAGTTGTGCACGCATCGGCCGATAGGCTTTTTCAAGCAACTGGCGATCACCATACTGCAGATAGTACTCCCACGACATGGTGTTCAACGCAGCACCCCAGGCCACACCGCCTCCGCAGGTAGGTTGCCAGGGAGCACCGTTGGGCACGTATCCGCTCTCGGGATTCTGCGCATCACGCATATCGCGCACCCACTTCTGATAGAAGGCGGCAGCATCGAAGTTGAGCATCACCATGGCGGCAGCTATCTGTCCGTCGCCTGTATAGGGCAGGCGTTCGCGGTGGGGGCAGTCACTGGCTATGCAACCATGCATATTGTCCAGCTGCGAACGTATCCACATATCGTAAATCCTGTTGACAAGCGTGTTGCTGGTGCGGAACTCGGCACTGACAGGCACATCGGTGTTCACTGCCTCAGCCTGTATCTGCGATGCGCTGAGCTCGTCCAAACCGCTCACCTCAACCTGCGAGAACACATACCACGTGAAACGTGGCGCATAGCTCTCAGCGCCCGTACCTTTGCATATATACTGCTGCACTCCCAACGGCGATTCGCTGATGTATTTCACGTTGATGCTCTGTCCGGCTTTGCCTTTGATGTTTTTCAAACGCACCCAGCCTGCCACTTCCTTCTCGAAACTTACCACGATGACGCTGTCACGACGTTCTATGTTCACAGGCTGCAGCACTGATGTTATGCGGTCAGTGGGCGAGGTGTGAGCTGTCAGCTGTCCGATGGGCGCCTCAGCCTTTTCAGCCCTCCGCCATCCACTCTCGTCGCAGCCGGCTTCAGCCCAACGAGGCGTCTCGCAGCGAGCATCATAGACCTCGCCGTCATACACGCCCGTCAAGGTGATTGCCGAGGGGTGCGTAAGCCACGAGGTGTCGGTAGCCACTACCTCATGTGAGCCGTCGTCGTAGGTAATATCCAACTGACACAGCAGACACGGCTCGCCGAAGGACATGACGTGATTGCTGGTAGAGCGGTAGAAGCCGTCGCCCAGCATGGCGCCGACAGCATTATCGCCCTTGCGAAGCATATCGGTGACATCGTAAGAGAGGTACAGAATGCGGTAGGCAGTGAACTTGTTGTCCAGCGCTATGCTCCCTTTGGCAAGGCCCGGGCGCTCGGTGAAGTTGGTTATATTGGGCACGAAATAGTCATTGCCCACACGCTGACCGTTGACATAGAGCTCGAAGAAACCGCCTGACGTGACATAAGCCTTGGCCCGACGCACCTTGCGTGAAAGCGTGAAAGCCTTGCGGAAGAGAGGTGCGCCCTTGGCTTGCCTGGCTGTTATCCATTGGGCTTTCCAATCAGACTTTTTCAGCAGCCCCATGCTCCAGCGCCCTATGGGACTCCAGCGCGATGGCTTGCCTTCAACATCCCACGTCTGCACGCTCCAAAAGCAGTCCTGACCCGACGCCAATGGCTGCCCCTTGTAAGGCACTAACACAGAGGCTTCAGATGTCACACGTCCGCTGTCCCACAGGTCATAATGCCCTCGCTTTAGGTTTTGCTCTGATGAAGCCACCACGATACGGTAGGCTGTCTGCCGCTCGCCAGTCACTTTTTCATTCTTCGGCTCATTAACCCAAGAGAACCGCGGCTGAGGGGTGTCAACCACCGTAGGGTTGGTCATATGCTCCACCGTAAGGTTAGCAACGCGAAGCTGAGCATTGACTTCAACGCCGACACACAATAAACTGAGAATGATGAATAACGGAAACGCACGTTTCATACACAATCCTCCTTCAATAGGAAACGTTGACAACAAGCATTTAATATTTTTCCAATATCTGCAGCTCCTCGGCAGTGAATTCAGGGCTGTCGAGACAGGCAAGATTCTTGCGCAACTGCTCAGGCGAACTGGCACCAATGATGACACTCGCCACCTCCTTGTGGTGGAGAATCCACGCCAGAGCCATGGAAGCGAGCGACTCGCCGCGTTGGGCTGCCAAGTCGTTGTATCGGCGTATGCGCTCCAATGTCTGCGGCGTCAGGGCATCTGGTTTCAGGAAACGGGGATCGTGAGCCATGCGGCTATCTGAAGGGATGCCGTTGAGGTAGCGGTCTGTGAGCAGTCCCTGTGCCAGGGGTGAGAACGCGATGAAGCCGGCACCTGCTTCGGCAGCGGCCTGAAGCGTACCATCCTCCTTGGGAGCAAAGTCAAACAGGTTCAAACGCCCTTGGTAGATGAGGCATGGCACATCGTGCTGCCTGAGGTATTCATAACCGATGCGTGACGCCTCCTGCGGCCAGCGCGAGATACCGATATAGAGCGCCTTGCCCTGACGCACTATGTCCACGAGAGTCTGCAATGTTTCTTCCAGCGGCGTAGATGGGTCATAACGATGACAGTAGAAAAGGTCTACATAGTCCAATCGCAGACGCTGCAGACTCTGGTCGAGGCTCGACATAAGATGCTTGCGCGAAGCCCATGAGCCATAAGGGCCGTCCCACATATCATAGGCTGCTTTGGTAGCGATAAAGAGCTCATCGCGGTATGCCTGAAAATCGTCGTGGAGGAACTTGCCCAAGCGCATCTCTGCAGCTCCAGGGTCAGGGCCGTAGTTGTTGGCAAGGTCAAAGTGCGTTATACCGGCATCAAAAGCAGCACGCACTATGGCGCGGCTCTGCTCTTCAGGTGTCACACGCCCGAAGTTGTGCCAAAACCCAAGAGAGATTGCCGGCAGCAGCACGCCCGAACGACCACAGCGGCGATATTGCATCTGAGCGTAACGAGTAGGATTAGCTGTATACATATTTTCAAGTGTAAGGTGATTTAATTTTCGCCAGCTCTGCTCGCTTGGAAGTTAATCGCCCTGCGGCACAAGACGGGCGCAGTCGGGGCAGAGGCCTTTCACGAGGTAGTTGACAGCCGTGGCGGCGAAGCCTTCGGGGAGCTCGGGCTCAGGCACGTGGAGGCTATGAAAACAGAAGGTACGTTGGCAGCGAGTGCAGTAGAAATGAGCATGCTGATCGTCGAGCGAACAGTGGTCATGACCATGGCACAACTCATAGAGAGCCATGCCTGAGCCGCCTTCGATGACATGAATGAGATGGTGCTCGAGCAGCAGCGTCAGCGTGCGAAAGATGGTGGAACGGTCCACGGTGTCGAGGACATCATCGAGCTCGCGCAGCGACATAGGATGCCGATGCTTGTCCAATGCACGTACCACGAGGAGGCGCGTGGATGTAGGTTTCACACCACGAGCTTCGAGCAATGAGGCTGCCTCCATACTAATACTTGAAACTTGAACCTCCCAGGAACTCGCGAAGCAGCGAAACAGGAGGAATCTGTTTGGTGGAAATGGGCTCAAAGAAGCCTACGAGCTGGCGCAGACGCAATGCCTCGCCGTATTCAGCACTGTCTGTAGGCACCTCCTCAAGCAGCGGCATAACATAGTTGCGCAGCACGGCAAGCTCATACAACAAGGCACTGTTGATCATGCGGTCTGCATTCTCCTGGAAGGGGAATATCCATTTCTCCTCGCCGGCACGCACACTGGGCCAGCGGTGAATGGTATCGCTGGCTGAATAGCCGCGGAACTTATGGTCACGAATGATACGGCGCAGCAGACGATTGTCTGACGTGGAGATACGGCGTTCCTCGTCGAGCTGTATGGTGGTGAGGGCCGACACGTAGAGACGATACTTCAAGCTGTCGGGGATGGCAGGTGTGAGGTCGGGATTCAAGGCATGGATACCTTCGATGATTAGCACATCGCCTTCCTGCAGTTTCATTCTCTCGCCACCGCTCTGCCTGGTGCCTGTCTGGAAATCGAAACGGGGCAGTTCCACTTCCTGACCGCTGAGCAGGGCCGAGAGTTGCTCATTGAAGAATGGCACATCGAGAGCTCCCAGACATTCGAAGTCGTACTCGCCATTTTCGTCACGCGGCGTCTGGTCGCGGTTTACGAAATAGTTGTCCATAGATATCATTCGGGGACGTAAACCGCAGGCTCCAAGCTGCACGGCAAGGCGTTTGCAGGTGGTTGTCTTGCCGCTGCTCGAAGGTCCCGCCAGCAGCACAAGCTTGCTGCCACAATCCTCTATCTCGTCGGCTACTTTGGCTATGCGTCGCTCCTGCAAGGCTTCGGTAACGTTGATGATATCAGTGGCATAGCCCAAACGCACGGCCTTGTTCAGGTCGGCGACTGTCTTCAGTTTCACTATCTCTTGCCAGCGGCGGTTTTCCGCCATTACGGCTTCAAGCTTTGTCATGTGTATCTGTGATTTTGGGAGATTATGGGTTATAAGTCTATGGGTTGAGGAGCGTGATGAGTTCTTCCATGCCTTCCGTAGCTCCTTTCTTGATGTGACGGAAGCGGTGAACGCTGTTCCAGGGCACATCCTTGGGGTCGATGAGGTAGATGGGAGCCTCGGGCGGCGCAAACTGAATCAGTCCGGCTGCAGGATACACATTCAGGCTTGTGCCGATGACCACAAAGACATCAGCCTTGGAAGTCTCTTCGGCAGCACGCTCTATCTCGGGCACGGCCTCGCCAAACCACACTATGAATGGGCGCAGCTGACTGCCGTCGGCGGCCTTGTCGCCAATGTGAATATCCACGTGATCGGCATCGAGTGTCACAATCTGCCTCGGGTCATTTGGGTTATTGCTCGACGTAGCTTTCATCAGTTCGCCATGCAAGTGAATGACTTTCGTTGAGCCGGCACGTTCGTGCAGGTCATCCACGTTTTGGGTGACTACCGTCACATCGAAGTTCTTCTCCAGTTCTGCCACCAGTTCGTGCCCACGGCAGGGCTTCACGGTGAGCAGCTGGCGCCGACGCTGATTGTAGAAGTCGAGCACCAGTTTCGGATTACGGATATAACCTTCTATCGTTGCCACATCCTCCACGCGGTGCTGCTCCCACAGTCCGCCTGAGTCGCGGAAGGTGCTGATGCCGCTTTCAGCCGACATACCTGCACCAGTCAGAATTACTATTTTTTTCATAGTTTAAATGCTTTACCGCGACAAAATTAGCAAAAAAACAGCGACAAGAAGCAATAACAAAGATAAAAAAACTAAAAAATATCGTTAAGTATGCAAAAGATAAAAGAAAAGCACTACCTTTGCGCACGATTTTCGCGTCGCACGTGTGTGCGTGCGTATTTTTATTAATGTATAACGAAGAACAAATGGACAAGATAAGCTACGCTCTCGGACTCGGCATTGGCCAGCAGCTGAAGAGCATGAACATAGAAAACTTCAACGTGCAGGACTTCACCCAGAGCATCTGCGATGTGCTCACAGGTGCTGAACCTGCCATCTCACACCGCGAGGCACAGACTCTTCTGAACGAGTACTTCAACCGTCAGGCCCGTAAGCAGGCTGAAGGCGCTATCGCCGAAGGCAAGGTATTCCTCGAGGCGAATGCCAAGAAGGAAGGCGTCACCGTGACAAAGAGCGGCCTGCAGTATCAGGTGCTCCGCGAAGGCACCGGCCGCAGCCCCAAAGCTACCGATAAGGTGCGTTGCCACTACGAGGGAACACTTATCGACGGCACCGTGTTCGACAGCAGCTACCGCCGCGGCGAACCTGCCGACTTCCCCCTCAACGGCGTCATCCCCGGCTGGACCGAAGGTGTGCAGCTGATGAAGGAAGGTGCCAAGTACCGTTTCTTTATCCCCTACCTCCTCGGCTACGGCGAGCGCGGCGCAGGCAGCAGCATACCTCCCTACTCCACCCTCATCTTCGATGTAGAGTTGGTGAAAGTGCTGTAAACACTCTGAGATTACGCTGTAACAAGTGAATCCGTCAAACCGAACATTTAACTATTAACCCCAAATAAATTAAAAAGCAAAAATGAAAAAGATTACAATCATCACAGCAGTAGCCATTGCAGCTGTTATGGCTTCCTGCAACCAGTCGGCACCCAATGCCAACCTGAAGTCTGACATCGACACCCTGAGCTACGCCATCGGCATGAGCCAGACCCAGGGCCTGAAGGAGTATCTCTCAATGCGAATGAATGTCGACACCACATGTGTTGACGAATTCCTTAAGGGCTTCTACGAGAGCGTAAAGGCTGGCGAGGATAAGAAGAAGGCCGCTTACTATGCTGGTATCCAGATCGGTCAGCAGGTTAGCACTGGTATGGTCAAGAACATCAACCAGATGATCTTCGGCGAGGACAGCACTCAGACCATCAACGAGAACAACGTTTACGCTGGCTTCATGGCTGCTGTAGCAGGCAAGGAGGACATCATGAGCATCGACTCTGCTAATTCTTACGTTCAGACCAAGATGGAAGCCGTTCGCAGCGCTGCTCGCGAGAAGAGCTTCGGCGAGAACAAGAAGAAGGGTGAAGAGTTCATGGCAAAGATTGCCAAGAAGGAAGGCATCAAGAGCCTCGGCAACGGCGTGTACTACGAAGTGCTGAAGGAAGGCAACGGCGAAGTAGCCGCTGACACAAGCCGCGTCAAGGTTCACTACGAAGGCACTCTCATCGACGGTACTGTATTCGACAGCAACCTCGAAAGCGAGCCCACCGTATTCGGTGCAAGCCAGGTTATCCCCGGCTTCAAGGCTGCCCTCACCACCATGCCCGTTGGTTCCAAGTGGAAGGTTTACATTCCTCAGGACCAGGCTTATGGCAGCAACGACATGGGCAACATCAAGCCCTTCAGCGCCCTCGTCTTCACTATCGACCTGCTCGGTATTGAGAAGTAATAATCCACGATGAAAGGACTAAAGTACATCGCTCTCGTTCTTGGCTTGCTGGTGTGCGTAAGCACCAGCGCTGCCAAGAAAGCGAAGAAAAGCAAGAAACAGGCTGAGGTAGCGAAAGTCGACACCATTCCCATGGCCGACTTCAGCTATGCCTATGGCATCGCCCAGACCAACGGTCTGATGAACTACCTCGTGCAGCGCATGGGCGTTGACACCGCTTATGTGAGCTACTTCCTCAGCGGCTTTGACGATCCCACTATCGATGAGAAGACCAAGCAGATGAAGGCCTTCACCGTCGGAAAGGAAATCCGCAAGCAGGTGGAGGAGCAGATCATTCCCCAGGTCAACCGTCAGATCAACGATAGCCTCGACCTCCTCAACCGCGAGCGCTTCGTAGAGGGATTCCGTGCTGCCATTGCCGGCAACGCCACCCTCACCAGCGACAGCGCACAGGCCGTCAGCACAAAGCAGCTGGACTACTACACCGAGGTGAAGATGGAGGCCAAGTACGGTCAGAACCGTCGCGATGGCGAAGCCTTCCTCGCTGCCAACGCCAAGAAGGACAGCGTGAAGACCACACCCAGCGGCCTGCAGTACAAGATCCTTACCGCCGGCACCGGTGCTGTGCCCACAGCCACACAGAAGGTAAAGGTGAACTACGAAGGTCACCTCATCGACGGCACCGAGTTCGACAGCTCATACAAGCGCAAGCAACCCGCCACTTTCGCCTGCAATCAGGTTATCAAAGGTTGGACCGAGGCTCTCACCATGATGCCCGTTGGCTCCAAGTGGGAAGTCTACATCCCTCAGCAGCTCGGTTACGGCGCTCGCGAAGCCGGCAAGATACCTCCTTTCTCTACACTCATCTTTACAGTTGAGCTATTGGAGATAGTACAGTAAAAACATACAAAAAACACAAAATGACACCAAATAATGCGTTTGGTGTCATTTTTTTATGCACTTTTGCTTGCACTTGTCGAGAAAAGACCTACCTTTGCATTGCAAAATGATTAACAAACACCTTAACTTATGGAAAAGATTGACAGCCTCGACAAGAAAATTCTGGAAATAATAACCCACAACGCACGCATTCCCTTCAAGGAAGTGGCAGCTGAGTGCGGAGTGTCAAGGGCAGCCATCCACCAGCGTGTGCAACGCCTCGCCGACATTGGCGTCATCACTGGCTCCGGCTACCACGTGAATCCCGCAAGCCTGGGCTACAACACCTGTACCTATGTGGGCATCACACTTGAGCGCGGCTCCATGTACAAGCACGTAGTGAAAGAGTTCGAGAACATTCCCGAGATAGTGGAATGCCACTTCACCACCGGACCTTACACTATGATTATCAAGCTCTATGCCCGCGACAACGCACACCTCATGGAGCTCCTCAACAACCGCCTGCAGGAAATCGAAGGCGTGATAGCCACCGAGACGCTCATCTCGCTCAACCAAAGCATAAAGAAAGAAGTGCCCATCGGACTCTCCGACGAAGACAAAGCAGCCATAGAAGCACTGATGGCACGCAAAAACGCACTTGTAACAGACAATGCCGATGACTGACACTTTCGATTGGAAAAGCATCTACGACGGCGCTCACAGCACCTTCCCCGCTTCGAAGCCGCAGCCCGTGATAGGCATCACGGGCAATTTCGGCGACAAGGGTTGCGAGTTGGCCGAAGGCTACTATAGAAGCGTCATTGAAGCAGGTGCAACACCTGTGGTGCTGCCTCCTACCGACGACCTCGACACCCTATGCTCGATGCTCGACAGCGTCGATGCCCTCATCCTCTCGGGCGGTGGAGATATCAATCCGCTATACTTAGGCGAGGAGCCTATACCCGCGCTCCACGGCATCAACCCACGGCGCGACCTGTGCGAACTCATGCTCACACGCCTCGCCTTCGACAGACAGATACCCATGCTCGGCATCTGCCGCGGCTGTCAGGTGCTGGCAGCAGCCCTCGACGGCTCCGTCTGGCAGGACATACCCTCGCCCGGTATCAAGCACTCTCAGGACCTTGAGCGCAGCTACGCCTCACACTTCGTCAGCATTGCCGAGGATTCCGTGCTTCATAATATCTTCGGCGCGCAGCCACTCGCCGTCAATTCCTTCCATCATCAGGCTGTGCGCGAGGCCGGTCCTCACCTTCGCATCGTAGCCACCGCCCCCGACGGTGTCTGCGAAGCCGTGGAATCCACAGAGATGAAGAGCATCATCGGAGTGCAGTGGCACCCTGAGTGTTTCTGCCTGCGCGGCGACACATCTATGCAGCCTCTCTTCCGCTGGCTCGTAGGCGAGGCTAAGAGTTATCGTCAGGCACGCCGCCTGCACGGCCACATCCTCACCCTCGACAGCCATTGCGACACGCCCATGTTCTTCGATCAGGACATCCATTTCGAGCGTCGCGATCCGCGCATTCTCATGGACTTGCATAAGATGCACGAAGGCGGGCTCGATGCCTGCATCATGGTTGCCTACCTGCCGCAGGGCGAGCTCACTCCCGAAGGCTACGCCCACGCCAAGGAATATGCCGACGACCGCCTGACACGCGTGCGGAAACTGGCTTCAGACAATGCCGACGCGCTCGCCATAGCATGCACACCCGCCGACCTCTATCGCCTGAAAGGCGAAGGGCGTCATGCCATCATGCTGGGCATCGAGAACGGCTATGCCATAGGTCGCGACATCAGTCTGCTCGACCATTTCGCCACTCAGGGCGTGGTGTACATCACCCTCTGCCACAATGGCAACAACGATATCTGCGGCTCAGCACGTCCACGCGAAGGCGAACAGCTCATGGGCATCACGCCTTTCGGAGCAGAAGTCATCGGGCGCATGAACCAACTGGGCATCATGGTGGACCTCTCGCACGCCAGCGAGCGCAGTTTCTACGATGCCTTGGACATAAGCTCACAGCCCATAGTGTGCTCTCACTCCTCCAGCCGCGCTCTCTGCAACCATCCACGCAACCTCACCGACGACCAGTTGCGGGCTCTTGCCCGACAGGGCGGTGTAGCACAAGCCACCTTCTACAACGGGTTCCTCAGCAACACCTCTGAGGCCACCATTCTCGATGCCGTGGCACATATCCGCCACATGGTCGATGTGGCAGGCATAGAGCACGTGGGTATAGGCTCTGATTTCGACGGCGACGGCGGCGTGCCAGGCCTGGCATCTGCTTCTGAGATGATAAACCTTACGCGCCGACTGTTGTCGAAACAATTCAGTGAGGCCGACCTCAAACTCCTCTGGGGCGCCAACTTCCTGCGCGTAATGCAACAAATACAGAAAGTATGATAAGAGTGAAAAGTGAAAAGTGAAAAATGAGAAGTGAAAAATGAGAAGTGAAAAATGAACTTTCGGAGCAGCGAGAGCAATCAAGCTTGCTTGAATTGCCGAGTCGTGACGAAAGTCAGCAAAGCTAAAAGTGAAAAATAATAGGATGCAAAACATAATCTATAGAACAACCAACGGACATATTGAAAAGCAGTGGAAAGCAAAAGCGAAAAGTGTATTATATCTTTCACTTTTCACTCTTTCACTTTTCACTCTTTTCTCCTGCAACGGCAAGACAAAACGAAGCGCCGAAGCCGATACCATAGCACTCGCACCGGCACCGGCCTTCGCCGTTGACTCGGCCATGGCCTACATCGAGGCACAGTGCGCCTTCGGACCGCGCGTGCCAAGTTCTGCAGCACATAAAGCCTGCGGCGATTGGATAGCAGCCAAGTTCCAGAGCTTCGGGTGTCAGGTCATAGAACTCAACACCACCGTTGTGGGCTATGATGGAACCAACATGCCCTGTCGCAACATACAGGCACGCCTCAACCCCGATGCCGCCGACCGCATACTTCTCACTGCCCACTGGGACAGCCGCGCCTGGGCCGACCACGACGCTGACGCCGCCAACCACCGCACTCCCGTCATGGCTGCCAACGACGGCGCTTCAGGTGTAGCCGTGATGCTCGAGGTGGCACGCTCCATAGCTGCTGCCGGCTTGAGCTATGGCGTGGACTTCGTATGCTTTGACGCCGAAGACCAAGGCACACCCGAATGGGCAGTGAGCGGTGCCGACGACGATTTCTGGTGTCTCGGCTCCAAGAGCTGGGCTGAGCAGGCCTTCGCCATTGGCTACCAGGCACGCTACGGCATCAACCTCGACATGGTGGGCGGCCGTGGCGGACGCTTTGCCATGGAAGGCTTCTCGCGCCGCTATGCCAGCACACTCGTAGGCCTCGTATGGCATCTGGCACATCAGCTTGGCTACGGAGAATACTTCCCACTCACCGAGGCCGGCTACGTCACCGACGACCACCTGCCCGTGAACACCATAGCCCACATCCCGGCTATCGACATCATTGCCCACCAAGAAGGGGCCGACTCATCGTTCGGGCCCACCTGGCACACCACGTCCGACACCCCAGAGAATATCGACCCCGCAGTGATGCAAGCCGTAGGGCAGACTCTCCTGCAACTCATCTACAACGACAACTAATCGTTCGTTCCACGTATAACGTTTAGCGTTTAAAGACACTATATGACTACAATTAATCAAATACAAGACGAAATCATCGAGGAGTTCAGCGACTTCGATGATTGGATGGACCGTTACCAACTGCTCATAGACCTGGGCAATGAGCAGCAGCCGCTACCCGAGAGCGACAAGAACGAGCAGAACCTCATCGACGGCTGCCAGAGCCGCGTATGGCTCACGGCAGACCTCACGCCCGACGGTCTCGTACATTTCGAAGCCGAGAGCGATGCCCTCATCGTCAAGGGCATCGTCACCCTGCTCATACGTGTCCTCAGCGACCACACCCCTCAGGACATCCTCGACGCCGACCTCTATTTCATCGACCGCATCGGCCTGCGCGAACACCTCTCGCCAACTCGCAGCAACGGACTCATGGCCATGCTCAAACAGATGAAAATGTATGCACTCGCGTTTCAACAGGTTAACAAATTAACAGATTAACGCAACTTTCTAAGTTGCTATATATTTACAATTTAACGATTTACAATATACCATTTATTTACAATTTTTCGATTTATTCTTCGTGCGACATCCGAGGCAAAATAGCCAAATAATCAAATAGTCAATAAATCGTAAATAGTAAATAGTAAAATAGTAAATGAATAAGCGAAACTTAACACATTAACAAGTGGCCAATGGCCTTAAAATATGGAAACAACAAGACAAAATAAAGTAGCTCGATTGATTCAGAAAGAACTCAGCGATATCTTCCAGCGCCAGACGCAAGCCATGCAGGGCGTGCTCGTCAGCGTCAGCGCCTGCCGTATCAGCCCCGACATGAGCGTGTGCCGCGGCTACCTCAGCATCTTCCCCAGCGAGCGGGCTGAGGAGATATGCGGTAATATCAATGCCAATGCGGCAAAAATACGCTACGAACTGGGCACGCGCACACGTCATCAGCTGCGCATAATCCCCGAACTCAAGTTCTTCGTCGACGACTCGCTCGACTATGCCGAGAACATTGACAAATTACTGAACGAGAACTGAATGGGAAGCCGAAAAATAAAATGTTTTTCAAAATTGACTTCACACTACACTGTAAGTGACTGATTTTCAATGGTGGCGTTTTTTAGAGGCCACTATCAAGGGTATAATTGCATAAAAATATTATGAATATCACCCTTGCTTCCACTTTTTGCCTGTTTTTGCCAGCTAACCGATTATATCACTGCATATTACACCCAGTGGAGGCTGGTCCCGTAGCCTCCACTTTGCCTTCACTTCAATTTATCCCCGAATTACCCTTCATCCCTGGGCACAAAGGGCATAGAAAAAGGGCGGATTTGGGCACCAAAAATAAGCCATTGCTGATTATCAGGCAGTTACAGTGTAGTATGAAGTCAATTTTGAAAAACATTTTATTTTTTTGCCTTTATCTTTGCTAAGAATGCAGAGGAGGGCGATATCCTACGTCAATCAACGTCAATCTTTTAGGCAATGATATAGGAGTTGACCTATTGAGAGGAAGTGAGCCCCAGAGGGGCGTAGGAATTTAGGCAGGCGGTGAAGTGAGCGAAGCGAACGAAACCCCTGTATCATGTCAGAAGGTATATAGAGTGCCGTAGGTACGCAGGAACAAACTCAATAATTCCGTCGTACCTACGGCACTCTATATACTATGTTCTATGAACAGGGGTTCCGCTCCGCTTCACCCCTGCCTAAAATCCTTCACCCCTACGGGGTTTGCAGGTCATCTGCTATATCATTCCCATCTTTTATGTTAGAGGCTCACACAGAAATCACGGAAATCACAGCAAACGGCTGTTTGTGACACCTAACGAGATAACCGTAAATCTTTACTTTCACTCTGCACTGACTGATTACGGACTATGGCCAGACGTGTGGGCGGATATGAACAGACGTGCGGGCAGATACGAACGGTCATGCAGGCGGATACGACCGGTCATGCAGGCGGATATGATTGGTCGCGCATGAGGACATGAAGGCTTTAACCGAAATATTTATTGACAAAAATTTGGCTGAACGGCATTAAAGCCTTACCTTTGTGTGCTCTTTATTAATAATCCGCTTTCAATTAGATACATGTTTTCCCTCTACATAGCCCGCCGCTACCTCTTCTCGCGCAAGAGCCACCATACGATCAACATCATCTCAGGCATCTCCGCCTGCGGTGTTGCCGTGGCTACTATGGCTATGGTGGTGACGCTGTCGGTGTTCAACGGTTTCCGCGAATACGTTGCCTCGTTCTTCACGGCTTTCGACCCTGAGTTGAAGGTGGTGCTGCGCGAGGGCAAGAGTATCGCTGCCGACGATGCTTCGCTCACCGCCCTGCGCGGATATGAGGGGATAGACGTGTACACTGAGGTGTTCGAGGATCAGGCGCTCATCGTGGGCAACGACCGCCAATGGGTGGTGACCATCAAGGGCGTGGACGATAACTTCAACCAGCAGGCCAGCCTCGACGACATATTGTATGGCGACGGCGAGTTCATGCTACACGCCGACGTGCTCGAATATGGTATCATGGGCATACGGTTGGCGCAGCAGCTGGGTTTAGGCGCCCGCTACGAAGGTGCCCTGCCCATCTATGCTCCTCGCCGTGGCGAGCAGGTGAACCTGAGCAATCCTATGCAGAGTTTTGTGAGCGATGAGCTGTACTCGCCCGGAGTAGTGTTTGCCGTGAACCAGTCGCGCTACGACTCACAATATATACTCACGTCCCTGGCCTTCGCCCGCCGCTTGTTCGATGCCCAAGGCTTGGTAAGCGCCGTGGAACTTAAGCTGAAGCCGGGCGTGAAGCAAGGAGCGGCACAGAAAGCCATCCAGGCGCTGGTGGGCGACCGTTTCGAGGTGCTGAACCGCTATGAGCAGCAGCAAGACACGTTCCGCATAATGCAGGTGGAGAAGTTCATTGCCTACCTGTTCCTGTCGTTCATACTGCTGGTGGCTTCGTTCAATATCATCGGATCTCTTTCGATGCTGATGATCGACAAGCAAGCCGACGTGCAGACGCTGCGCGCCCTGGGCGCCAACGACAAGCAGGTGGCTAATATCTTCCTGCTCGAAGGCTGGCTCATCTCAGGCATAGGTGCCGCCATAGGCATACTGCTCGGCCTGGCGCTCTGTCTGGCCCAGATGCAATTCGGGTTCGTGAAGCTCGGGCACAGCGAAGGGTCATATATTGTAGATGCCTACCCCGTGAGCGTACACGCCACCGACCTGCTCATCATCTTCGCCACGGTGCTTGTCGTGGGCCTCATAGCTGTATGGATTCCTGTGCGCCGCATGACACGCAGCCTGCTCACCACGACCACTCAACCACAGGCATAAGCAACACAAAGACAAATAATAACCCATAATCCAAACCTACCATGGGCGTAAGATTCAACAAACGAATAAAGATCCTGCCTTACGTGACAATGAACGTGGGCAAGAGCGGCATGAGCCTGACGATAGGCCCCAAGGGCAAGACGCTCAATATAGGCTCCTCGGGCGTCAGCGTGAACGTGAGCATGGGACAAGGCGTGGGCTACTCCAAGCGCCTCATCACATGGAAGAAACTCAACCTGCTCTCGTGGCTCGGACTGGGCGGCGCAGCGGCCGCTACCAAGGTAGCCAAAGGCAAGAAAGGCAAGAGCAAGGCCTCGAACAAGAAAGAAACGGCACCACAGGGTGAGCTGTCGCTCGACGATGCTATAGCCGAGACGGAGCAGGCTCAGCAGGCGGAAGTCACCAACGAGGCTCAGGAGCAGCAAGGCTGCTCGTGGGGTTGTCTGCTTGGTGCTCTGGCCATCATCGTGATACTGGCATTAGCTGCAGCGGTGGTATATCTCTACATGACGCGGGCATAAGCTCACGGGCTCATAACCTTAAATGAAGAACAACGCGCGTAAGGCAGACTGCCCTACGCGCGTGTGTTATAATTAATGTGTCAGACGTTCACTTTGACGTAGTCACGCTGAAGTCGCGCAGCCGCACGAACTCGCTGCCGTCGGTGCTCACGGCAATGCGGAATGTGGCAGTGCCGGCCTTGAGACGAGTGTCAGCCTTGAGCGTAGCTGTGTAACGTATGGCATCGCCATGGGCAATGGTCTCAATGCTTGTCGACGGCGAGATGGTGATATGCTCGTTGCCTGACAGTTCGCTGATATACGGCACTACATCGTAGACAGCCTGCCCGGAAGCGTTGGCAAGTTCGAAGACAAGCGTGCATATCTCGCCACGGTTGATGGCATCGTTGCCGTCCTGACCTACGAAACGGAGGTTCTGGAGCGTCAGAGGCGACTTCACCGCCTCATCGGTTTCCATGCCCATAGAGTAGCCTTGGCCGTAGTCGCTCGTGCGCGCGGGCTTCTGTCGGCGGGTTGAAGGACGGTTGCGCTCCATGGTTTGCTGTTCGCGCTCCATACGTCGCTGCTCACGACGCTCGAGTTCCTGTTCACGACGCTCGAGGCCTTGCTCCCTGCGAGCAGCTTCGCGTTGTGAACCTATCACAGCTCCAGTGGCACCGCCGGCTACCATACCTACCATAGTGCCTATGCCATGTCCGCGATAACCGCCGAGTAGGCCGCCGAGGGCACTGCCGAACACCGATCCCATAGAGGCGCCGTTGATTGCTCCGCTCTCGGTAGTGTTACACGACGAGAAAACTAATGCTGCCGACATTGCGGCTATAAGAAACTTCTTCATTTGCTATACCAATTTTATTATTTGTACAACTATATCAACTAAATCTGCGGACAAAGGTACGACCTTTCGTCGAATAATCAGACGCAAAAAGTTTGCTTTTTTATCCTATTTGTCGTTTTTCAATTTTTTTAATTGCTAAAAGTATTCTATTTATTAGACAAGATTGTTACCTTTGTGGACTATGAGTCAGAATTTACCTTTCCAACTTATCAGTGTTGAGAGCGCGATGTCGCTGCTCGACACCCGCGGCCGCGTACTCAATATGATGAATGAGTGCGGCTTCTTCCTGTGCCAGCGAGGCTTTATCAATGTGAGCCTTGACGACAAGACCTATCAGATACAGGAAGGCTACATTTACTACTACATGCCGACGACCTACGTGAGCATCCTCAAGTCGTCGCCCGACCTCGAGGGCATCGTAGTGAAGTGCAACCTTGAGTTTGTAATGCCCCTGCTGCAGCTTCTCTTCGACAGCGGCAACTACATCACGATGCGCGACAATCCGTGCATCAAGCTCACCGACAAGCAACGCTCGGCCATCGAAACAATCACGACGCTTCTGCGCGAGCAACTTGATGAGCACAACCAGGAGCTCGAGAAAGCCAGCAGAGACTTAGGCGATGAATTCCCGGCTGTGCTTGATGCTAAAGCCATACGTGCCGAGCTCTCAGGAGGTGCCGAAGAAACGAAGGCAGACCCCGAGGCCTCGCCTGCCGACGTAGTGCGCAAGCAGCTCATCAGATGTCTGGCACAGAGCCTCTTCTACGAGCTTATCTACGCCTACAACAGCAACGAGGCTGTGACGCCGCAGTTGCTCAACAGCCACGACTCCATCTTCCAGAAGTTCCTCACGCTGCTCTTCCGCTACTACAAGCAGGAGCGCGAGGTCACTTTCTATGCCAACCAGCTCTCGCTCTCCTCGCGTTATTTCTCGAGCATCGTGAAGGAGCGCAGCGGCAGCTCAGCCCTGCAATGGATTATCCAGATGGTCATCTCGTCGACCAAGGAGGAACTGGCCAACACCGACAAGTCGGTCAAGGAGATAGCCCGCGAGTTCAACTTCCCCTCGCAGAGTTTCTTCGGCAAGTACTTCAAGCAGTACGTAGGCATGTCGCCCCGCAAATACCGCAACGAGCAATGGGCATTGCGCAAAGTGCTACGCAAATACGTGTAGATGCAAACTGCATAAAAAACGCTTTTTAGCCCTTTTTGCATAAATAATCGCCGTAAAATGGTGTGAATATGAAATATTATTCATACCTTTGCGGCGTTTTTCTAATAATTATACAATTACAAACAACGGACGAATGAAGAAGGATACTCGGTTGGAAGTAATAAAAATGATAGTGTCGAGCCAGGAGGTGATGACGCAGGAGGAGCTTTTGTCCGAGCTCGCCAAGGCTGGTTTCCCATCCACTCAGGGCACCGTCTCGCGCGACCTGCGCCAACTGCGTATAGGCAAGGGCATCAATGAGGCCGGACATCTGATATATATGCTGCCCGAGCAGCGCCGCTACCAACGCGTGAGCGATACGCACATGACCGTGCAACAGATGAACCGCCTCGGAGCAGTAGCCGTGAAATTCAGCCAGAACATCGCCGTGATACAGACGCCTCCAGGCCACGCCTCGCATGTAGCCTATGATATCGACAAGGCCAACATCCCTGATATCCTGGGCACCATAGCCGGCGACGATACCATCTTCATCGTATTGGCCGAGGGCGCCGACCGTCCCACTGTGCTCGACAGCCTCTCGTCGGTAGTTCCCACAACGGGCGAGGCGTGAGCATTAAGTCATACCAAAATTGCAGAATAGAGTAAACACAATAATAACAAGACAATGGATAACAAAGACATCACAGCAGAGAGCATACAGATACTGGTGGCCGATGAATCGCATGAACGATACGTCGACACCATACTACATACCATCGAGGAGGCCGCCAAGGTGCGCGGCACAGGCATTGCCAAGCGCACTCATGAATACCTTGCCAACAAGATGTTCGAGGCCAAGGCCGTGATAGCACTGGCTCCGCCGGCCGAGCCCGGAGGTGATATGCGCTTCGCCGGCTTCAGCTACATCGAGACCTGGGGCAACAAACAATACGTCACCACCTCAGGCTTAATCGTTCACCCGGATTTCAGAGGCTTAGGCATCGCCAAGCGCATCAAGGACATGACCTTCTCACTGGCCCGCACGCGCTGGCCACACGCCAAAATCTTCTCGCTCACAAGCGGCAAGGCCGTGATGAAGATGAACACGCAGCTGGGTTACCAGCCCGTGACATTCGACGACCTCACCGACGACGAAGCGTTCTGGAAAGGCTGCGAAGGATGCGTGAACATCAACGTGCTGCGCGAGCGCAACCGCAAGTTCTGCATTTGCACCGCCATGCTCTTCGACCCCGAGGAACACTTGCCCGCCAAGATTCCGCAGAACGTGCTTGACCGCATCAACCGACTCGAGGGGCGCATCACGAACAGCCAGGAACTGCGCGACTAACTCGACTGCATGAAATTACCTTATTAACTGATTAAAAGTAGTAGCCGATTGAGGCAAATAATTCAATCATTGTAAAAACGATTATTAATTAAAAACACCATAAGAAGATGAAAAAAAAGGTTGTTGTCGCTTTTTCGGGCGGCTTGGATACGAGCTACACCGTGATGTATCTCGCAAAGGAATTAGGTTACGAAGTGTATGCTGCTTGCGCCAATACGGGCGGCTTCAGCGCCGAACAGCTACGCACCAACGAAGAGAATGCATACAAGTTGGGCGCCACGCAATATGTGACGCTGGACGTGACGCATGAATACTACGAGAAGTCATTGAAATACATGGTCTTCGGCAACGTCCTGCGCAACAACTGCTATCCCATCTCGGTGTCTAGCGAACGCATCTTCCAGGCTTTGGCCATAGCCCGTTATGCCAACGAGATAGGAGCTGACGCCATCGCCCACGGCTCAACGGGTGCCGGCAACGACCAGATACGTTTCGACATGACTTTCCTGGTGATGGCTCCTGGCGTGGAGATCATCACGCTGACACGCGACAAGAAGCTCACGCGCAAGGAGGAAGTGGATTATCTGAATGCCCACGGCTTCGAAGCTGACTTCGCCAAGCTGAAGTACTCGTACAACGTAGGTATCTGGGGCACAAGCATCTGCGGCGGCGAGCTGCTGGATGCTTCGCAGGGCCTGCCCGAAGAGGCCTACCTCAAGCATGTAACGGCCAAGGAGCCCGAAAGCCTGTTGAAGATTGAGTTCAACAAAGGCGAAATCGTTGGCGTCAACGGTGAGAAGTTTGACGACCGCATCAAGGCCATTCAGAAGATTGAAGAGATTGGTGCCAGCTATGCCATAGGCCGCGACGCCAACGTGGGCGACACAATCATCGGCATCAAGGGCCGCGTAGGTTTCGAGGCCGCAGCGCCAAAGCTCATCATCGAAGCCCACCGCCTGCTGGAGAAGTCAACCCTGTCGAAGTGGCAACAGTACTGGAAAGATCAAGTGGCCAACTGGTACGGCATGTTCCTCCACGAGAGCCAGTACCTGGAGCCTGTGATGCCCGACATCGAGGCCTTCCTCACCTCATCGCAGCGCAACGTCACCGGCACAGCCATCCTGAAGCTGCGTCCCTTCGGCTTCGAGACCGTCGGCGTTGATTCCGACAACGACCTCACCAAGAGCAAGCTCGGCGAGTACGGCGAGACACAGACGGGCTGGACAGCCGACGAGGCCAAAGGCTTCATCAAGGTGCTCTCAACACCGCTCAGAGTGTACTACGGAATACATAAGGACGAACAGAGATAAAAGCCCCCTATGCCCCCCGGTGGGGGACATTAGATAATATGATTAGCAATGAATAATTCGAATTCTCAACAGCATAACGCCCCCCGCCGGGGGGCCACGGGGGGCCTTCGAGTCGGTATCATCGGTGGCGCAGGCTACACGGCAGGTGAGCTTATCCGTCTGCTGCTTCACCACCCGGATGCAGAGATTGCCTTCGTCCATAGCACGAGCAATGCCAAGAACCTGCTGACCGACGTTCACGAAGGCCTTTTGGGCGAGACGGACATGAAATTCACCTCACGCCTGGCGCTGAAAAGCATCGATGTGCTATTCCTCTGCATGGGTCACGGCAAGAGTGCTGAGTTCCTGGCCGAACATCCCGTACCGCAGAACGTGCGAATCATAGATCTGGCACAGGACTTCCGCCTCACATCCCCCGACCACGATTTCATCTACGGCCTGCCCGAACTGAACCGCGAGGAGATACGTCAGGCACGCCATGTGGCCAACCCCGGCTGCTTCGCCACGGCTATTCAGCTGGGCCTGCTGCCTTTGGCCGCCAATTGGCTGCTGCACGAAAGCATTTCCGTCAACGCCATCACAGGCTCAACAGGAGCAGGCGTGAAGCCCGCTGCCACGACACATTTCTCGTGGCGCATGGGCAATATGAGTATCTATAAGCCCTTTCGCCATCAGCACGTGCCTGAGATACGTCAGTCGCTGGCTCAACTGCAGCCAGGCTTCGGCGCCTCGCTCGACTTCATTCCCTATCGTGGCGATTTCGCACGCGGCATCTTCTGCACTGAGGTAGTGCACATTGACCCACAACTCGATGAGAAGGATATCGTGAAGATGTACCGTCAGTTCTACGAGACAGCCGCCTTCACTCATTACGTGGACCGCGACATCGACCTCAAACAAGTCGTAAACACCAACAAAGCGCTCGTACACGTTGAGAAGTTCGAGGACAAACTGCTCATCACATCAGTAATCGACAACCTGCTTAAAGGTGCCAGCGGCCAGGCTCTGCAAAACATGAACCTGATGCTCGGGCTGGATGAGCATGCCGGTCTCGACCTCAAGCCCAGCGCTTTCTGACATATACTAACATATCAATCTACCTAATCATAAAACCTTTAAAAACAAAAACATTATGTTCAAGAAAATCTTTTGCATGACTCTCATGGCCATGTTTGCTTTCGGAGCTCAGGCTCAGGACGATTGGACCAACTTCAAACGTTATCACGACGATAACGAGGTCGTGAAGACCTTGCCGCAAGACCAGCGCAAAGTGGTGTTCATAGGCAATAGCATCACCGACAACTGGTACAGCCGTCATGGCGCATTTTTCAAGGAGAACGGTTATATCGGCCGAGGCATTAGCGGCCAGACGACCTATCAGATGGTGCTTCGTTTCTATGAAGACGTAGTGAACCTCCATCCTAAAGCTGTAGTCATCAATGGCGGCACGAATGACATTGCCCTCAACAATCATCCCTATGTCGAAGACCGCACCTTCCAGAATATCTGCACAATGGCTCAAATGGCTAAGCAGAACAAGATTAAGGTGATTCTTACCTCTATTACACCTTGTGAGAAATATGGATGGCGCCCTGAAGTGAAAGATGCCATTCAGAAGATTCAAAGCCTCAATGCCCGCATCAAGGAGTATGCCAAGAAGAATAAGTTCCAATATGTAGATTACTACTCAGCAATGGTTGAGGTCGATAATAATGGAAAAGTGACAGGCAGAATGCGCCCCGGCATCTCCGATAAGAGAAACGACGGTTCTGATGAGGGCTGCCACCCCAACCTGGCTGGTTATGCCATAATGGAACCTCTGGTACAGAAGGCTATCAACAAAGTAGCTAAGTAACGTTGCAGACGAACAGACATTCATCACACCACTGAGCAACATGAAAAACGTCTGCACATTCATCATGGTGCTCCTCTGCACCATAGGCATGGCTGCCCAGGAACTCACCGTAGGCAGCTACAACATACGATACAAGAACGAAGAGGATAGCGTCAACAGCAATGGTTGGCATCAACGCTGCAAGCACATCTGCGACCAAATCATCTGGGAGCACCCCGACATCTTCGGAGCACAAGAGGTGCTGCACCAACAGTTGATGGACCTGGAGAAGGGCCTGCCCGCCTATCGGTGGATAGGTGTTGGGCGCGACGATGGCAAACGGAAGGGCGAATACGCCGCTATCTTCTACAACCCAGAACGCGTGGAGCTCCTTGAGAAAGGCAACTTCTGGCTCAGCGAGACGCCAGAGAAGCCCAGCATAGGCTGGGACGCAGCACTGAACCGCATCTGCAGCTGGGGACGTTTCCGCGACCTTCAGACCAAACAGGAATTCATATTCCTCAACCTTCACATGGACCACGTCGGCGTGAAAGCTCGCAGTGAATCTGCCAAGTTGGTGATGAAGCGCATCACCGAGATGACCGACGGCGGCAAAAAGCTGGCAGTGCTGACAGGCGATTTCAACGTTCCGCAGACTAATGAGTTGTATACCTTGTTCACCAGTTCTGGCGTGCTTAAAGACTGCTACACCAATGCAGCCACTCGGTTCGCCGAGAACGGCACATACAACAGTTTCAGACCTCAATCCTGGACCCACGAGCGTATCGATCACATCTTCGTAACTCCCTCTACCAAGGTAAGCGCTTATGCTACGCTTACCGACAGCTACTGGTCGAAGGACGAGAACGGCAAGATGGTGCGCCGGAACCTCTCGGACCACTACCCTATCTTTGCAAGAATTAGCTTCTGACACTTATGCGACGATATGGATTCCCACAGATTACATTAGTCGCTACCTAATCGGGCTTTAGGTCTACTTAATCGGACTGTTAGGCAGGCTTAATCGGACTGTTAGGCCTACTTAATCGGGCTGTTAGGCTGACCTAATTTGGATATTAGCTTGGCCTAATCTGCAGACAGGACCAGTCTAATCTGAAAACACGGCCAGACATGAGAGCCAACACGACCAGTCGTTCAAACACACACGTCTGGTCGTGTTTTTTTGTTTTTCAAATCCTTTTGCCACGAGTCCACAAGCCATTAATGACACTACTTGGGACAGCCTCTTATCCGCGGCAAATCGTGCCAATGGCAACAAACAACAGCAGCAGCCTTACATTTTGAATGAAATAAATCAATATTTTGCCCAATTTTTAAATAGTAATTATTCAAATGTAACGAATTGTCAGATATTTGTCGTATCTTTGCCCCAAATTACCAGCCTCGAACGAGGCACAAAAATAACCAATGATGCAACTATTCGACGTATACCCTCTTTTTCCCATAAACATCGTGCGCGGCCAAGGCTGCCGCGTATGGGATGACCAAGGCACAGAATACCTGGATCTCTATGGCGGGCATGCCGTGATATCCATTGGCCATGCCCATCCCCACTACGTTGAAGCCATCAGCAATCAAGTGGCCAAGCTCGGTTTCTATAGCAACTCGGTAGTGAACACACTCCAGCGTCAGCTGGCAGAACGCTTAGGCAAGGCCTGCGGATACGAAGACTACAGCCTGTTCCTTATCAACTCGGGTGCCGAGGCTAACGAAAACGCGCTGAAGCTGGCTTCGTTCCACACGGGCCGTACGCGTGTGCTGTCGGCGCAGAAAGCGTTCCACGGACGTACAAGCCTGGCCGTAGAAGTAACGAACAATCCCAAGATCATTGCACCCATCAATGCCAACGGACATACGACGTTCCTGCCATTGAACGACTTAGAGGCTTGGAAAGCGGAGCTCGCGAAGGGCGATGTAGCAGCCTGCATCATAGAGTGTATTCAGGGTGTGGGCGGCATTCAGCTGGCTACGGCCGATTTCATGCAAGGTCTGCGCGAGGCCTGCGACCAGAATGGCACGGTGCTCATCTGCGATGAGATTCAGTGCGGATACGGCCGCTCAGGTAAGTTCTTCGCTCACCAATGGCTAAACGTCAAGCCCGACATCATCACCGTGGCCAAGGGTATTGCCAACGGTTTCCCCATGGGCGCCGTGTTGATAGCGCCTAAGTTCGAGGCCGTCTACGGTCGTCTGGGCACCACCTTCGGCGGCAACCATCTGGCCTGTGCGGCAGCTTTGGCTGTGCTCGATGTCATCGAGGGCGAAGGACTTGTGGAGAATGCACGCGTGATAGGTGAATACCTGCTGTCAGCCCTCCGTTCAGTATGTTGTCATGCCATGACAACAGAAAAAAACAGAACGGATGACGAGCGCCTTAGCATAACCGACATTCGCGGACGGGGCCTCATGATAGGCATAGAGCTCAACCAACCATACAAGGAAGTGCGGCAGCGCCTGCTCATGGACGACCATGTGTTCACCGGTTGCGCCGGCACCAACGTGCTTCGCCTGCTGCCTCCCCTGTGCCTCAGCAAGTCCGAAGCCGACGAATTTATCTCGAAACTCACTAAATACTTATAAATCACTATGGACGAACAACTTAAACAAATTGGCGAACGTCTGCGCGGAATGCGCGACGTTCTTGACATCGAAGCCCAGGACGTGGCTAACCTCTGCAACATTTCGCTCGAACAGTACCTGCTCATGGAATCTGGCGAGGGTGAGCTCTCAGTGGCCAACCTGCAGAAGATTTCCAAGGAATACGGTATTGAGCTCAACGTGCTGCTCTTCGGCGAGGAACCTCACATGAGTTCTTATTTCCTCACACGTAAGGGACAAGGCCTCAGCGTAGAACGCCGCAAAGCCTATCACTACGAGAGCCTCGCCAGCGGGTTCCGCGGCCGCAAGGCTGACCCTTTCATCGTCACCGTAATACCTAAACCCGAAGATGCACCGCGCGAGAGCAACTCGCACCCCGGACAGGAGTTTAACATGATTCTCGAAGGAACCATGGAACTCACGATAGGCCCAAAGACACTCATACTCGAAGAAGGCGACAGCATTTATTTCGATGCCACCCAACCTCATGGAATGCGTGCCCTCAAAGGCCAGAAAGTACGTTTCTTTGCCATAATTTTCTGATTTATGATTGAACGATTTCTTAAGCAGACAACGTTCACTTCGTTTGAAGACTACAACGAACATCTGCAATTCAAGATACCCGAGCGCTTCAACTTTGCCTACGACGTCATAGATGCATGGGCAGAAGAAGAGCCCGACAAACTGGCCATTCTATGGACCAACGACGAAGGTGCCGAGCGTAGGACTACTTTCGGCGAGCTCAAGCAGCAGACCGATCAGGCAGCGTCCTACCTGCAAAGCCTCGGGATTGGCTACGGTGACCCCGTGATGCTCATTCTCAAGCGTCGCTATGAATGGTGGATTTCAATGCTGGCACTGCATAAGATAGCAGCCATAGCCATTCCCGCTACTCACATGCTCACGAAGCATGACATAGTGTATCGCAACAACAGCGCCAGGGTGAAAGCCATCATCTGTACCGATGATGAATACATAACAGACCAGATAAACGAGGCGTTGCCCGAAAGTCCTACGGTGAAGAACGTAGTAGTGGTAAGGCACAGCATTGGATGCAACGCCGCCGCTGAACCTAAGCCGCTGCCCGAGGGCTGGCACGACTGGCAGAGCGAGATTGTGAAAGCGCCGCCCTTCCACCGCGCTGAGCCGACCAACGAGAACGATGACACTATGCTAATATACTTCACAAGCGGTACTTCTGGCGAGCCCAAGATGGCAGCCCATGACTTCCTTTACCCCATGGGACAACTGACAACCGGAGTGTATTGGCACAACCTAAAGCCCAACAGCCTGCACCTGACCGTGGCCGACACCGGCTGGGCCAAGGCTGCCTGGGGCAAGATCTACGGCCAGTGGTTTGCAGGTGCCTCGATATTCGTCTACGACCACGAGAAGTTCAATGCCGACCAACTGCTGCGTCAGCTGAGCAAGTACAAGGTTACCAGCTTTTGCGCACCGCCCACCGTATACCGATTCATCATTCGTGAGGACCTCTCGCTCTATGACCTCAGCTCACTGGAATATTGCAGCACCGCGGGCGAGCCATTGAACCCTGTCGTGTTCGATAAGTTCTATGCTTCCACAGGCTTGCGCATCATGGAGGGCTTCGGCCAGTCAGAAACCACGATGATTCTCGGCACTATGCCTTGGATAGAGCCCAGACCCGGCTCAATGGGCAAGCCTAACGGCCAATACAAGATAGAGCTGTTGAAATTCGACGGCTCACCTTGCGAGGACGGTGAAAAGGGTGAGATAGCCATCAAGGTGGACGATGACCGCTACGTGACCGCCAGCGGTTGGAAACTCGGCAAGCCCATCGGCCTCTTCAAAGGCTACTACCGCGACCCCGAGCAGACTCGCCTGTCGTGGCACGACGGCTATTATTTCACTGGAGATATGGCATGGCGCGACCAAGACGGTTACTTCTGGTTTGAAGGACGTAAGGACGATGTCATCAAGAGTAGCGGCTACCGCATAGGTCCCTTTGAGGTGGAGAGCGCGCTGATGACGCATCCTGCCGTTGTGGAATGTGCCATCACCGGTGTGCCCGACGACATACGAGGCATGGTCGTCAAGGCTACCATTGTGCTTGGTAAGGAATGGAAAGACAAGGCAGGCGATGCCTTAATCAAAGAGCTACAACAACATGTCAAGCGCGAGACAGCTCCATACAAATACCCGCGCATAATAGAATTCGTCGACGAACTGCCTAAGACCAATAGCGGCAAGATTCGCAGAGCCGAGATAAGGCAGCAAGACAAACAGAAACACTAAACACAAGACACAATACGACAAAACATGGTAGAACGTTTCCTAAAACAAACTACGTTCAAGTCTGTTGAGGATTACAACGAGAACTTGGAATTTATAATACCAGAGCACTTCAACTTCGCCTACGACGTCATGGATGCGTGGGCAGAAGAAGCGCCTGACAAGCTCGCATTGTTGTGGACCAACGATAAAGGAGCCGAACAGCGAACCACTTTCGCGCAGCTTAAGGCCGAGAGCGATCAGGCCGCTGCATACCTGCAAAGCATGGGCATAGGCCACGGCGACCCCGTGATGCTAATCCTCAAGCGCCGCTACGAATGGTGGATTGCCATGCTGGCACTGCACAAACTGGCGGCCGTGGTAATACCAGCCACCCACATGCTTACTAAGCACGACATCGTGTATCGCAATACTCGAGCTAGCGTGAAGGCCATAATTTGCGTCGATGATCCTTACGTGATGAGCCAAGTGGAGGCTGCCATGCCCGAAAGCCCAACGGTGGAAATACTGGTCAAGGTAGGCGATACGCAGGACAAGCCGACGTCTGATGCCGGCCACTCTTGCCGCTGGCACGACTGGCATTCCGAGATTACCTCGGCACCTGAATTCAAACGCCCCGCTGCCAAGAACTACAACTCCGACACCATGCTGATGTACTTCACCAGCGGCACATCGGGCGAGCCCAAGATGGTGGCTCACGACTTCCTGTATGCCATGGGACATCTCACTACTGGAGTATTCTGGCACAACCTTCGCGAAGACTCCGTTCACCTGACTGTAGCCGACACAGGCTGGGGCAAAGCCGTATGGGGCAAGTTCTATGGTCAATGGTTTGCCGGTGCTACCGTTTTCGTGTTTGACCACGAGAAGTTTGATGCAGACATCCTCTTGCGCCAAATGGAGCGGTATAAAGTGACCAGCTTCTGTGCTCCTCCCACCATCTACCGCTTCATGATACGCGAGGATCTTTCGAAGTACGACCTCTCAGCGTTGCGCTACTGCTGCACGGCAGGCGAGGCCCTGAATCCCGCCGTATACGAGAAATTCCTCGAACAGACGGGCATACGTCTCATGGAAGGTTTCGGACAAACCGAGACTACCATGACCCTTGGCACCATGCCGTGGATGGAACCCAAACCCGGTTCTATGGGCAAGCCTAACGGACAGTATGAGATAGACCTGCTCAAACCCGACGGCACCTCATGCGAAGACGGTGAGAAAGGTGAAATAGTAGTTAAGGTAGGCGAAAAGAAGCCTGTAGGTCTGTTCAAGGAATACTACCGTGACCCGGAACTGACACGGCAGGCATGGCACGACGGCTATTACTTCACAGGCGATATGGCTTGGCGCGACGAGGACGGATACTACTGGTTCGAGGGTCGTATAGACGATGTCATCAAGAGCAGCGGCTACCGCATCGGCCCCTTCGAGGTGGAGAGCGCGCTGATGACGCACCCCGCCGTGGTCGAATGTGCCATAACTGGTGTGCCCGATGACATTCGAGGCATGGTCGTCAAAGCCACGGTTGTGCTGGGCAAGGAGTGGAAAGACAAAGCTGGTGAGGCTTTGATTGAAGAGCTTCAGCAACATGTCAAGCGCGTCACAGCTCCCTATAAATACCCCCGTATCATCGAGTTCGTTGATGAATTGCCCAAGACCATCAGCGGTAAGATTCGCAGGGTAGAGATTAGGCGGAAAGACAATGCGCAAGCCTGATTGTTCTTTATTCATCACCAAATATACATCAACATGAAATTTGCTATCATCGGAGCCGGAAACATCGGCGGCGCCTTGGCTTTCGGACTTGCACAAAGCAATTTAGTCCGTAGCGAAGACATCTGCATCAGCAATACACATCCCGAGAAGTTGGAGCGCATCAAAGCCTTCGACCCCTCCATACGCACCACCACCGACAATCGCGTCTGCATCGAAGGTGCCGACGTAGTGGTGCTTGCTATGAAGCCTTGGAAGTTGAAAGAAGCCGCCGAACAGCTGAAACCATGGCTGGACTACGACCACCAGATCGTGGCATCCATGGTAGGAGGCGTAGGTCTCAACGACCTGAAGGAAATCTTCGCTAAGGAAGGTAAGGTGCCAGTCCTATACTACCTCATTCCCAACACTGCCATCGCCGCCCGCCAGAGCATGACCTTCCTCAGTTCGGCTGGGGCCACGAAGGAACAAGACGAGGCACTGCTGGCTGTGTTCAAGGATTTGGGCGATGCGATGTTGGTTGAGGAACGCCTTATGAATGCCGGTCTCGTGCTGGCATCCTGCGGTATAGCCTATGCCCTACGTTACATCCGCGCCAACACCCAGGGCGGCGTGCTTCTGGGCTTCACTCCCGCTGATGCACAACGTATTGTGGCACAGACCATGAAAGGCGCAGCCAGCCTGCTGAGCACAGACCATTCACATCCTGAAGCTGAAATCGACAAGGTAACCACTCCCGCCGGTCTGACCATACGTGGTCTCAACGCTATGGAGCGTAATGGCTTCACCACCTCCATCATCGAAGGCCTCATGGCCTCGATACCTAAGTAACAGCCCCCCTCCCCGCTCCCCTTAAGAGGAAGAGCAGTTACCTTGATAGCACAGTTTTATTATGGCAAAGAGTACCAATAGTCAAGTACATACCACTCTCCCCCTTGAGGGGGAGCGGGGAGGGGGTCTTCGTCTTGTCATCAAAATCGGCTCCAACGTCCTTACCCGCAAGGACGGCAAGCTAGACGTAACGCGCGTTTCTGCCCTCGTGGATCAGGTGGCGTGGTTGCGGCAGCAAGGTTACGAGGTCATCCTCGTGTCTTCGGGTGCCGTAGCTTGCGGACGCCGTGAGCTGAAGGTGGATCACGAGTTAGACTCCGTAGAGCAGCGACAGCTGTTCTCGGCCCTCGGTCAGGTGAAACTCATCGGGCTCTACTACGACCTCTTCCGCGAGTTCCACATTCATGTGGGACAAGTGTTGACGATGAAGGAGAACTTCGAGCCCGGCGAGCAGTTCGACAACCAACGCGCCTGTATGAGTGTGATGCTGAAGAACGGCGTGCTGCCTATCGTCAACGAGAACGACACCGTCTGCGTAACCGAGTTGATGTTCACCGACAACGACGAACTCAGCGGCCTCATCGCAGAGATGATGCAAGCCGATACGCTCATACTCCTGTCTAACATTGACGGCATCTATACCGGTCATCCAGATGACCCGCAATCCCAGCTCATAAGAACCGTAGCTCCTGGCACAGACCTCTCCAACTATATCCGTACGGAAAAGAGCGCTTTCGGACGCGGTGGTATGCATTCCAAATACACCACCGCCAGCAAAGTACAGGCCGCCGGCATACGCGTCATCATCGCCAACGGCGAGCGGGAAAATATCCTCGTAGACCTGATGCAGCGTTCCGAGGAAACCCCACATACAATATTCATTCCAAAGCTCTGAAGAATACTACATTGAAGGACTTTTTAGACACCAAAGCAGCCAGCAGGCTGATAGCTCGCCTTTCCGACGAAGAACGTAATGCCATACTTATTGACTTGGCCGAAGCCACAGAGACTCACACGGCAGAACTGCTGGCTGCTAATGCGCTCGACCTAGGCAGAATGGACCAGGCCGACCCGCGTTACGACCGCTTGCAACTGACCGAAGCCCGCTTGAAGGATATTGCCGCAGACCTGCGAAAGGTGGCTTCTCTGCCTTCGCCGCTGGGACGTGTGCTGAAGCATAGCATTCTGCCTAATGGTTTGGAGCTCACCCGAGTGAGCGTACCCTTTGGGGTTATTGGTATCATCTTCGAAGCTCGTCCCAACGTGTGCTTCGACTGCTTCGCTTTGTGTCTGAAGGCAGGCAGCGCATGCGTTCTCAAAGGCGGCAGCGATGCCAAGGACAGCTGTAGGGCTATTGTCACCCTTATCCACGAAGTCTTGAAGCGTCACGGCGTGCCCGCAGAGGCAGCTCTGCTGCTTACCAGCCACGAGGACACAGACCGTCTGCTCACGGCTCACTCTCTGGTGGATCTTATCATCCCTCGTGGCAGCAGCCGACTGATCAATTATGTCCGTGAGCATGCACAAATACCTGTCATTGAGACGGGCGCAGGAGTAGTGCATTGCTATGTGGATCGCGCTGCAGATATGGAGAAAGCAAAGGCTATCGTCCTGAATGCTAAGACGCGCCGCGTCAGCGTCTGCAACGCCCTCGACTGCCTCATCATTCATCGCGACCGCCTTGCCGACCTACCGGCCCTCTGCCAACCATTATTGGAAAAAGGTGTTTTTGTGGAAGCCGATGAGGAAGCCTACAATGTTCTTCAGGTAATTGCTCCCTCCATAACAGTGAGGGCGGGGGAAGAGTCCTTCGGCACCGAGTTCCTCTCCCTGCGCATGTCCTTGAAGGTCGTTGACAGTTTGGACGAAGCCCTTGAACACATTGCCCGTTACGGCTCCGGCCACAGCGAGAGCATCGTGACCGAGGATGCAGATGCAGCCCGCCGCTTTCTGGATGAAGTCGATGCCGCTTGTGTCTATCACAATGCCCCCACCAGCTTCACCGACGGCGGACAGTTCGGATTAGGCGCAGAAATCGGCATCTCGACCCAGAAGCTCCATGCCCGCGGTCCCATGGCTCTCGAAGAAATCACAACTTATAAATGGCTCATCAAAGGGAATGGGCAGACACGTCCATAGTGGAGACACGCCACTTACCCCCACTTTGAGGAGGGAATAGAAACCACTCAAAAACTAACATCTTACTTTTGATTATTTTTCCTTTCTACTGTTTATGAACATCTTCACTTTCACATTAAGACTGATACATTCATCTTCCTCTCTCACAAAGGGAATGAAGGTCGGGTCTTTTATTATCGCATTTCTTTTTACAACTTCCTCTTTCGCAGCCCAGACCGCCGAGAACGATACTCTCCTACGCGTGTTGCGTGAGGAACTGGCAGCAGACTTCGAGGAGTTGCAGAAACAGGAACTGAAGCCTTACTTCATGAGTTTCCGTGTCCAGGAGAGTTTTGATGCCCACATCATAGCTACTTTCGGATTCCTCGGTGCATCTGAACAAAACCACAAACGCACCTTCAGCCCCCAAATACGCTTGGGTTCGCCGGAGCTGGACAACTTCAAGTTCAACAACCAATCCAACAATGGCCCAATACCCATTCCCCTGACAGATGCTTCGCCCGATGCCCTTCGTGCTAGCATCTGGATGATGATGCTGGATGCCTACGACCGTGCCGCCAATGCCTACCGCAACGCCCAGAGTCGCCTGCGCACACAAGCCGACAACGAGGACAAGGCTCCTTGCTTTACCGTGCTCGGCAATTCTGCTGCCGAGACCTACTACGAGCCTCCCCTCACTCATCCTTTGCTCACTCCTGCAGAGCAGCGCGAATGGGAGAAGCGCCTTTGCCGCATAAGTGCTGTGTTCTGTCAGTGGCCGCAACTCAACGACCCTGTTGTCAACCTACAGATGGAGAACCAACGCACACACCTCGTTAACACGGATGGCACAGCCATTGTGCAGAACCGTGTCAGCTACCGCGTTTTCATTCAAGCTGAGATTAAGACCGACGACGGCATGGAACTGCCTCTTACCCAAAGCTACTATGCCACTACGCTAGACTCGCTGCCCGATGAAGCCACGATGACTCGCGATGCCGAGGATATCGGGCGACGCCTCGTTGCCCTAGCCCAAGCTCCCGTAGCCGATCCCTTCACGGGTCCTGCACTGATGAGCGGCCCAGCCAGCGGTGTCTTCTTCCACGAGATCTTCGGTCACCGTCTGGAAGGTCACCGCATGAAGACGGGTGGACAGACGTTCCGCAACATGATCGGTGAGCGCGTTCTGCCTACAGACTTCCAAGTCTACTGCGACCCCACGCTGACGCACTACGGTTCCCAACCCCTGAATGGTGGCTTCCGCTACGACGACGAAGGCACGCGCGCGCGTAGGGTAAATAATGTGGTGGATGGTGTGCTCAAGGAATTCCTGATGAGCCGTGTGCCTCTGGACAGTTTCCCACAGAGCAATGGCCACGGACGAACAGCCGAAGGGCGTGACCCCGTCTCGCGTCAGTCCAACCTCGTAGTAGAGACGCGTAAGCCTTATACCGAAGCTCAGTTGCGTCAGTTCTTGCGCGAAGAAGCAAAGCGACAGGGCAAGGAATATGGCTACCTGTTCCAGAGTGTCAGCGGAGGCTTCACGCAGACAGGCGAAGGAGGCAGTATCAACTCATTCAACGTCACCCCCTTGGAGGTATATCGCATCTACGTGGACGGCCGCCCCGACGAACTCGTTCGCGGTGTGGACCTCATCGGCACGCCCCTCTCTATGTTCTCGAATATCGCTGCCGGCGGCGACACCCCTTCCACCTTCATCGGTGTCTGCGGAGCAGAGAGCGGATGGGTGCCTGTCAGTGCTACCTCGCCCATGATCTTCTGTTCCAAGATTGAAACACAGAGGAGGCAGGAGAAAGGAGCGTTGATGCCAATACTTGGCCCTGTTAGTTTCAGCGCTGTTAGCGCCGAAACGAATAGAGATTCCCTCGTCTTCTCCGCCCTCTCTTCCGAGCTTCTGCGCTCCATGGACAGTCTGCGTATCGAAGGACAGCCAGCTCCGTTCCTCATTGACTACCGTTTTATGCGCAACCGCAACTATAATATGGAAGTCCGCAATGGCGTTATTGTCAGGGATCACGTCGCTCCCTGGTTCCAGAGGTTCAATGCCGAAGTCCTTGTGGGTGACTACCATCGCAACAACAGCACCAATAGCAGTTACTCAAGTTTCACGACCAGCATACCTGAGGCCTTGGATTACAACAACTTGCGTCGCACAGCCTGGATGGTTACTGATAGAGCCTACAAGCGAGCCATAGCAGACATGGAAGGCAAGACCCAACAGAGGAACAAGGTCACACTGCCCGCAGACGAGGCTGCACTGCCAGACCTCCTGGCTGCCAAGCCCACCACCTCCATTGAGCATCGCTCACCGGAAGCAGAGGACCTACATCTGGATGAGCTCAGAGCCTACGTCAGCCGCATCTCACTCATCGCACAGGAATTCCCTGAACTCACCTACAGTTTTGCCCGCGTGCAAGGCTTTCAGGGAGATGTCTGGCGACTGACATCTGAAGGCGTGCGGGTGGCACAACCCGTAGGAGATAATTTCGAGCTCTTCTTCACCTTCTTCATCTATCGAAATGCCGGCGGAGGCAACATCAACAGCACTCATTCCAAAGCATACAGCACCACCGCCGAAATGCTGGCAGACAGCACACAGTTCATCAGCGAACTACGCTCCTATATCCGTCAACGGCTGGATCTCCTGAATCGCACAGCCGAGGAAGACTATTATGTGGGACCCGTGCTCGTAGAGGGCGATGCTAGCAAGAAGATTTACACCAGCGCAAATGGTTACATCAGCGCAAATGGTCTCATCGCCACCCACGACCCCATGAGGTCAAACCGCACGGTACTCTCAAAGATGAACCACAAGATTTACGACGATAAGATTTCCATCGCCCAGGATCCCACACTTAGCACGTGGAACGACAAACGCCTTATCGGTTACTACACAGCAGACGCCAACGGACAGGCACCTCAGGCTGTGACGCTGGTGGACAAAGGTATGTTCCGCGGACAGCTATGCGGACGAGTGCCCTCGCTCTGCACTTCACAGCCGACAGGAAACCTGCGCTTCGTCAACCCCAACGTTGGCGGTGGCTTGAGACTCAACGACATTCCTGGTGTCATCCGCGTCAAGAGCAGCAAGACTGCACCTCTCAAGAAGATGCGCCGCAAGCTGCTGCAAGCCGCCAAACACGAGGGCTATGACCACGCCTACATCGTAAGGCCTATGGGCTACTACCGCGTCGATATCAAGGATGGCACCGAGACGCTCATCAACATGAACACCCTTCATCCTAGTTCCTATCAGCTTCGCCATATCACGGCTCTCTCCTCAGAGCAGGAAGCAGTTACGGAGTATGTCAACGGCACACCCTTCTCCATCGTAGGCCCCAAGGCCATGCTCCTCACCGACTGTGAGGTGCCAGCCCCAACCACAGACCAGAAGGCCAAGCTTACGCTGACATTTCCAAAAAACAGATAAATTATGAGAATCTTCCAACACGTACAAGACATCGGTGACCTCCACGTCGCCCTCGCGGAAGCGCAGGAAGTGAAGCGCGACCGCTACCAGTGGCAGCACCTTGGCAAGAACAAGACAGCGCTACTCATATTCTTTAATAACTCGCTCCGCACACGCCTCAGCACCCAGAAGGCAGCGATGAACCTCGGCATGAACGTCATTGTGCTCGACGTGAACCAAGGTGCATGGAAGCTTGAGACGGAGCGCGGCGTCATCATGGACGGCGATAAGAGCGAACACCTCCTTGAGGCGATTCCCGTGATGGCATCGTACTGCGACATCATCGGCGTCCGCAGTTTCGCCCGCTTCGAAAGCCGCGAGGACGACTACGAGGAGAAGATCCTGAACCAGTTCATCCGCTACTCTGGCCGTCCTGTCTTCTTCATGGAGAGTGCCACAGTGCATCCACTGCAAGCGTTTGCAGACCTCATCACCATCAAAGAACAGACCCGGGGTTTGATAAAGGTTGTACTCACTTGGGCTCCTCATCCCCGCGCTCTACCGCAGGCGGTTCCCAACTCTTTTGCCGAATGGATGCTGGCCGCTTCCCAACAGGGACTTGGCATCGACTTCGTTATCACCCACCCCGAAGGCTATGAGCTTGACCCGCAGTTCGTGCAGGGAGCCCGGGTGGAATACGACCAGATGAAAGCTTTCGAAGGGGCTGACTTCATCTATGCCAAGAACTGGAGTTGTCCGGGCGTCACACGTCCCGCAGACTACGGCAAGGTATTGCATGACTACCACACAATGATGGACTGGTGCGTCAGCGCCCGTCAGATGGCCGTAACCAACGATGCCCATTTCATGCACTGCCTGCCCGTGCGCCGCAATATGATTGTGACGGACGACGTTATCGAGTCACCCCGTAGCCTCGTCATTCCCGAAGCTGCCAACAGAGAGATTTCAGCACAGGTTGTACTGAAACGTATGTTGGAATCGCTCTGACGCACGACGGCATTTTAACACTGCTATCAGGACGACCGGACGTAACGAGCTATACGACCGGTCGTAATGAACAACACGACCGGTCATACAAAGGTGTACGACCGGTCGTGTTTTTTTGTTCAAACAAAAGCTTTGAAACGCCTAGGCTCACATCACACGCTTTACCTCCTCAATACCATCGATTTTTCTTAGATTGCTGATGATAACCTCAAGGTCTTCCGTGTCGTGTACGCCCAGTTCTATATCGCCTTGGAAGATTCCTTCGCGAGCTGCTATCGAGAGCTGGTGAACGTTGACATTGAGTTGTTCGGTGATGACATCCGTAAGGCTCTTGATGATACCTACGCGGTCAATACCCTCCATGTGCAGTGTTGCAGCGAAGCTCATCTGCTTGTGTGTATCCCAGAACACGGCCAGGATTTTATTGCCGTCGACGTTCTTCAGGCGATTAGCCACGCTGCAGTTGCGCTTATGCACTATCACGCGGTTCTGGTTGTCGAGGTACCCGAGCACTTCATCACCGGGAATGGGGTTGCAAACCTCGCACATCGACACACGTCCGATATTCTCCTCACTGAGATAAAGAGGTTTCTTACGGTCTATGACAAGGGCCGGTTGCTCCTGTTCGTCCTTATGAGCTTTTTCCTTTTCCGGCTCTGCATCTCGCTTACGCTTGTAGAAAGGCAAATAGCGCGTCCAGCCTTGGCTGCGGCTTCGCTTGTCCTTATCCGAGCGCAATGCCTGAAGATCCTCCTCGCCGAGCACTATATTACCCGCTCCGAGACTTGCATAAAACTCTTCGCGCGTCTCCAACAGATGATACATGGCAAGACGGTCGAGCAGCTGGCTATTGAGTTCCAACTCGTTGTCGGCGCACCACTGTTCCAGCATCTCCTCACCTTTTTTCTGCTGTTCACGTCGCTGACGGCGTAGTATGGTTTCCACCTTGTTCTTAGCCTTTGCAGTGGTAACGAAGTTACGCCATGAAGGTTCCACGCGCAAGGCGTTCGACGTGAGTATCTCAACCTGATCTCCGCTCTTGAGCTTATAGCTGATAGGCACAAGCTGGTGATTAACCTTGGCTCCCATACAATGTGTGCCGATCACGGTGTGTATGGAGAAAGCGAAGTCAAGCGCCGTACATCCTGCCGGCATCGTTTTGAACTCTCCCTTAGGTGTTATGACAAGGATTTCTGATGAGTAAAGGTTGAGCTTGATTGTAGAGAGGAAGTCCATGGCCGACGGCTGTGGGTCATCGAGGATTTCCTTGATGGTCGAGAGCCATTTCTCGAGTTCCGTCTCGCTGGCCGACGTGTCCTTCTCGCCCTCTTTGTATTTCCAGTGTGCCGCAAAGCCCCGCTCAGCCATATCATCCATGCGCCGCGAGCGTATCTGCAGTTCTATCCATCGTCCCTGCTTGCTCATAAGCGTAGTGTGCAGAGCCTGATAGCCATTGCTCTTGGGATTCGACAACCAGTCGCGGAAGCGGTCGGGGTGAGCCTTGTAGATACTTGTGCAGGCAGCGTATATCTGGAAACAGTCGTTAATCTCGCTTTCAGGCGAATGTGGGTCGAAGATGATTCTCACGGCCAGGATATCGTATATCTCCTCGAACTTAACGCCCTTATTCTGCATCTTGGACCACACACTGTATGGGCGTTTGATACGTGCCTTTATGTCGTAGTTCAAGCCCAAGCGGTCGAGCTTCTCGCGTATAGGCAGTATGAATGTGCGGAAAGCATCGTCAAGGTGGGGGCGAATATGGTCGAGTTGCTTGCATATCTGCTCATAGGCTTCGGGATGCTCGTACTTGAAACTGAAATCCTCGAGCTCTTCCTTGATGAGGTTCAGCCCGAGTCGATGCGCCAATGGAGCGTAGATATACAGCGTCTCGCCTGCAATCTTATATTGTTTGTGAGGAGGTTGCGAGCCGAGCGTACGCATGTTGTGCAAACGGTCGGAAATCTTGATAAGGATGACGCGTATGTCATCGCTCATCGTCAGCAACAGTTTCTTGAACGACTCAGCCTGTGCCGACGCCTTGTCGCCGAAGATACCACCGGAGATCTTTGTCAGTCCGTCGACAATCTGAGCTATCTTCTCACCAAAGATATTTGTGAGGTCTTCTACGGTATAGTCGGTATCCTCCACTACATCGTGCAACAGGGCAGCACAGATACTTGTGGAGCCCAGGCCTATCTCGCCGCACACTATCTGTGCCACGGCAAGTGGATGCATGATGTATGGTTCTCCCGAAAGGCGACGAACACCTTTGTGGGCCTGCTTCGCAAAGTTGAAAGCCCGCGAGATGAGGTCTACCTTCTTTCGGTGAGGTGATGCCAAGTACGTTTCGATGAGCCGCGAATAAGCGGTACTTATCATCTCCTCGTCCTCTTGCGCCTTACGGATAGCTTCGTCGTCCATAACTTTGGTTTTATCTTATTTCACTCTTATCTTTTGTCCGGCTTTGATATTATTACCGCGTATGCCGTTCAGCTTACGAAGCTTGGCTACCGTAGTACCGTTGCGTTTGGCTATGGCGCTTAAGGTATCACCTCGGCGCACTGTAGCCGAACGGCTACCACGACCTGTGCTACGGCTACGTGTGCGGCTGCGGCGCGTGCTTATCTTAGTGGTCGCCGGTGCCGCCTGAGCCTCAGCAATCTCAATCTCGGCACGGCTAGTCATCAGTTCCGTAGCACGATAAGCGTAGATGCTGTCGCCCCATTCAATGAAGGCATTCATCGATGTGTTTGGCAGACGCAGGGAGCAGGGGTGGCTGAAACCGGGTATGAGGGCAGTGCGATATTGCGGGTTGAGGGCCTTGAGCGCCTCAGCCGAGATATTACACAGGGCCACGATCTGATCTACGTGCAGGTTGCGGTCGATCATGACGGTGTCGGTGGCTGCAGGCAGCTGCGCCGAAGCCGGACATATATTATGCTCGCAGTAGTAGGTCATGATATAGTTTGCCGCGATGAAAGCCGGCACATAACCTCGCGTTTCCCGGGGCAGGTAGGGATAGATCTGCCAATAGTCCTTAGAACCTCCGGCACGGCTGATGGCCTTACGGACATTGCCTGGACCGCAGTTGTAGGAAGCTATGGCCAGCGTCCAGTCGCCGAAGATGTCGTAGAGGTCCTTCAGATAGTGGGCTGCGGCGTAGCTCGACTTGATAGGGTCGCGGCGCTCATCGATGAGGCTGGTCACCTCAAGGCCGTACTGCTTGGCGGTGGTAATCATGAACTGCCACAGGCCTACGGCACCGGCTCGGCTTACGGCCTCCGGGTTCAGTGCACTCTCGATGACGGGCAAATATTTCAGCTCTAACGGCAACTGATAAGCCTCGAGGGCCTCCTCGAAGATGGGCGTGTAGAAATTGCTGGCGCCGAGGATGATGCTCACCGAACGGCGCAAGCGACCTGTATACTGGTCAATGAAATGACGTACGACATCGTTGTAGGGCATCTCGATGACGTTGGGCAGACGCTGAAGACGATGAATATATGTCTCGCGGTCGAAATCAGGATTGATACCCGTGTCGGTGCAGTCGCCCTCGGGAATCAGATAGGTCTTGTTGTTCCATTCGCTGAGCAGACTGTCCATCTCGGCTTCCATGCCCACGGGGATGTCTATCTCGGTGCTGGTGACATCGTCATCGTCACCTTCCTCTTCATCCTCGTCGTCAAAGTCGAGAGTCTCTTCGGTATCCTCGTCATCGATTTCCACTTGGGCACGAATCGTCGTCCAAGGCATCAAGGCGAGAACGAGAGAAGCGAATAATATCACAAAATTCTTTTTCATACTAAGCTTTTTTAGCGGCCGTCGCGGCCTGATTAGAAGTTAATGGCGAGCGAAAGGCCTACGTTCGGGCTGCCTCCTCGCAGCTGACCGAGGCCACGGCTATTAGCTCGCGGATCTGTATTTATTATTGTAGGTTGAAGTTCGAAGGAGAGGTCCTCAGAGATATCAAAACTCGAGAGCTCTGCATCGACATAAGCATCGATAACCGAAAGCGCATACACGGCAATAAAAGACAGTATACTCATATCGCGGTATTTGCGGTAATAGTTCTTACGGTTCTTGAAGATCTCTTTGAACTGCTCTTCGCGCCCTGTCATATTGAAGTTCAGAGGCAGCATCTTCTCATAGGACTTCGTATCGGGGTCATTGTCCATGATGTCGAGATAGGCTTGAGAATAGTCACTGAGCATCTGGTTGTTCCACGACAAGGCGTATGTGCATCCGAGAAAACCGCCATAGATGATTGGCAGTTTCCAGTATTTATGGTTGTATATCTGACCGCCGCCAGGCAGGATGAGTCCCAGCCACAGAGCACGCTGGGGGTCAGGCTTGAACGATGGTGCCAAGACCTCGGCAATCATCGTGGCAGCACTGTCAACATTTATAGTCCTTACGGTTTTTTGACTCAGGCTGTCTGTCCGACCAAGCAGCACGCTATCCGGCGTCAGGGCAAACTCATCGTCCACACGCAACGTATCGATCATAGGGCGCACATCCTTCAGGCCCTGCGCTGCCATTGGCTGCAAAGCCGTAACTGCGAAGGCTATGAGTAGTACTATGATGTGTGCACACTCTTTCATCATTGGCGTGTCGGGTAATAGTGTTTTTACAACCTTGAATCAGTGTTTCAGCTTGTCGAGAAGTGCCACGATGCGCTCGAGCTCCTCCTCACCGGAGAAGGGTATGGTAATCTTACCCTTACCCTGGTCATTGCATGCAAACTGTACTTTTGTCTGGAAGCAGCGCGAGAGATTATCGCGCAGCAGCTCGTAGTCGCGACTGAGCTTAGCGCGTTGTGGACGCACTTTCTGTCCGCCAATGTTCACCGCCTCGCCCGAACTGAGCCGCTTCACCAATTCCTCTACCTTGCGCACGCTCAGATGTTCGCGTTGGATTTGCGAGAACACCTTCAACTGCAGTGACGGGTTGTCGAGCGTCAGCAGTGCACGTGCATGTCCCATATCAAGCTCTCGGTTCTGCAGAGCCATCTGTATGCTTGCCGGCAGTTTCAGCAGACGCAGGTAATTGGTGATAGTAGCACGTTTCTTGCCCACGCGCTCACTCAGTCGGTCCTGTGTTAAGTCGTACTGCTCAAGCAGATGCTGGTATGCTAATGCTATCTCCAAGGCGTTGAGGTCCTGACGTTGGATGTTCTCAATGAGCGCCATCTCCATGACGTTCTCGTCGTCTGCCGTGCGTATGTAAGCCGGGATGCTCTTCAATCCAGCCATCTGCGAAGCACGCCAGCGGCGCTCTCCGGCAATAATCTCGTAAGTACCGTCGGGCAGCTTGCGCAACGTAATAGGCTGTATGATACCTATCTCGCGTATGCTGTCGGCCAGTTCCTGCAGCGCCTCAGCATCAAACTCGCGGCGTGGCTGTTTGGGATTAGGATGTATCAGCGTTATATCGGTTTCGCTTATCGACGAGGAGCCTTCGGTGTGCACTTCATCTGTGCTGATCAAGGCGTCAAGTCCGCGTCCGAGAGCTGGATATTTCTTATGTGGTGCCATAATCTAAATGTGTTTCTTATCATTTTTGATTCTTCTCAATAATCTCTTGAGCCAGAGCCAGATGGTTGCGGGCGCCGGCACTGTCGGCATCGTACAATATGGCAGGCATACCATGCGACGGAGCTTCGGAGAGCTTCACGTTGCGCGAGATGATGGTTTTGAACACTAACTCCTGGAAATGGCGGCGCACCTCATCCTTAATCTGGTTAGCCAGACGCAGGCGCGAATCGTACATCGTCAGCAGGAAGCCCTCAATCTCGAGCCTGGGATTGAGCTTTTGCTTGATAATCTTTATCGTGTTCAGCAGCTTAGAGATACCTTCAAGTGCAAAGTACTCACATTGTACAGGGATGATGACCGAGTCTGCAGCCGTAAGGGCATTCACTGTGATAAGGCCCAACGAGGGCGAGCAGTCGATGAGGATATAGTCGTAGTCTTTTGCCAGAGGCTTAAGCAAGCCGGCCATGATGCGCTCGCGACCCTCCAGGTTAAGCATCTCGATCTCTGCACCCACCAAGTCGATGTGGCTGGGCACCACATCCAGACCGGGCACGTCACTCTCAAAGATAGCGTCATGTATGTCGGCACCGCCGATAAGGCAGTCATAGATACTCGTCTCCACGGTCTTCACGTCAATGCCAAGACCGCTCGACGCATTGGCCTGAGGGTCAGCATCGACAAGCAGCACGCGCTGCTCCAACGTAGCCAGCGACGCTGCCAAATTCATCGATGTCGTCGTCTTGCCGACACCTCCTTTTTGATTTGCTAATGCTATTATTTTACTCATGTGCGTATGTATGCGTGTATAAATTGAGCCGCAAAGGTAAGCATTTTCATCGAAACAGGCACCCGATTTAAGGCTTTTTATGCTTTATTTGCCCCTTTTCTTGTTTCGCAAGGTATCATTTTGTAACTTTGCAGCACGTTAATGCTACATCACATACGACTATGGAAGAAGACATAAAATGGATGCAGATAGCTCTGGCAGAAGCACGTAAAGCAGCCGACGAAGGCGAGATTCCTGTCGGCGCCGTTATCGTGGCTGGCGGACGGATTGTGGCACGTGCCCACAACCTCACCGAGCGCCTCAACGACGTCACGGCGCATGCCGAGATGCAGGCCATCACTGCTGCTGCCTCAGCACTCGGAGGAAAATACCTCACCGACGCTACGCTCTATGTAACGCTCGAACCATGCACCATGTGTGCAGGAGCTATCAGTTGGAGCCAGCTCAAACGCCTCGTATACGGGGCCTCCGACCCCAAGCGCGGCTATACTCGTTTCGCACCTTCTGCACTACATCCACGCACACAGATCACCTCCGGCATCCTCGCCGATGAAGCGGCACGACTCATCCAACAATTCTTCCAGACAAAACGATAATGCGCCAGCACTGAATATTGGTTCCCCGCCCATATCGCAAATTCAATACGAAACGTAAGAGCACACAAAAAACCCTTGGCCCTGTCAATCACGACTAAGCCAAGGGTGACTTTTACTTATGCAAACGATTTAACTTGACTGTATGTCCAAGATTACTGAATAGCCTTGTCGAGTTCAGCACCAGCCTTGAACTTTGCCTGCTTCTTAGCAGCAATCGTGATGGCCTTCTTGGTGAGAGGATTGATACCGTTGCGCTCCTTGCGAGCTGCTACGGCGAATGTGCCGAAACCAACGAGAGCTACCTTATCACCAGCCTTAAGAGCAGCGGTGATAGCATCGAGAGTTGCATCGAGTGCCTTCTTGGCGTCAACCTTTGTCAAGCCAGCCTGAGCGGCGATGGCGTTTGTAAGTTCTGTCTTGTTCATAAATAAAGTTATTAAAAATGTTAATAAAAATGTTTCTACCAACCTTGATAGGCCGTTTTTTGGCCTATTCTTGTCGCAAATATAGATAAAGTTGTAATTCCCACCAAGTTTTTTTTGGAAAAAGACACTATTTACCGCAATTTTATTTGATTTTGGCCCGTTATCACACTAAAAATGCCTACTTTTGCGGCCTCAGACCATTAAAACGGTATTTTAAACTGCCTATGTTCAATATTCCACCGGTAACCAAGAATATCATTATCATCAACTTGCTGATGTTTTTTGGCAAGTTGGTGGCCATACGCTACGGCATAGACTTCGACGACCTCCTCGGCCTACATTTCTTCAAGGCGTCTGACTTCCGACTCTATCAGTTCTTCACATACATGTTCGTCCATGCCGGATGGGAACATATATTCTTTAATATGTTTGCCGTGTGGATGTTCGGACGTGTCATGGAACAGGTCATGGGCTCGCAGAAATTCCTCTTCTATTATATCGTCTGCGGACTCGGTGCCGGACTTATGCAGGAAGGTGCACAATGGATTGAATTTGCATATCAAGGACTCGCCAGCTACGACACCGTAAACGTCGGTGGCATGGTGATGCCTATGAGTGCTTATCTAAACAACTGGACCACCGTCGGCGCCTCAGGAGCTGTCTATGGCATATTGCTCAGCTTTGGCATGACGTTCCCCAACGAACGTCTTTTCATCATTCCTATCCCTGTGCCCATAAAGGCAAAATGGTTCGTTATGGGTTACGCTGTAATCGAATTGCTTAGCGCTCTGGGCCATCGCGGCGACAACATTGCCCACATGGCTCACCTCGGCGGTATGCTCTTCGGCCTGCTGCTTATCCTCTACTGGCGCAACAAGGGCGATGGCAACGGACGTTTCTTCGGCGGTGGACTCGGCAATATAGGTGGAGGTTATGGCAATAACTACGGTGGCGGATACTACACTCGCTACGAGGATGTAACCAACCGCGACAGCTCGGCACGCACAAGTCTTGCCACCCGTATGAAGAACTGGTGGCATGGTATAAAAAACCGATGGAATGGGCAAAAACGTACACATATGAACGTTTCCACTTCATCGAGCAAGCATGCCGCCGACATGGAATGGCGACAGAAAGATCTGCAGCGGCAAGAGGAGATAGACAACATCCTTGCCAAGGTAAAACAAGGGGGCTACAATAGCCTCACAGATGAGGAAAAACGCAAACTCTTCGAGGCCAGCGAACGATGAAATGGGTTAAATCAGCGTTGACGCACCTCTTCGAGGGAGCCAATATAGCCGTAGTATTATTGCTATGGTTATCGGTCGGTATCACATATCTCGACCCCTCGCGCTTCCCCAAATTGAGTCTGCTCCCTCTGGCCTTCCCCGTGTTCCTGTTCACAACGGTTGCATTTGTCATCTTCTGGCTGATATTCAAGGTTAAGCGCGTATGGATACCGCTGGTCGGCATAGCAGCCTGTTTCAGTTTTGTGCGCGACTACTGCCCGCTGAACCTGCCGTCAAAACCTACAGAGCCTCAGCTCTCAGTGCTCTCATTCAATACTCATGGTTTCGGCGGCAAGGATGCCATTGATGCCGACGGCAACAACATGATGGTGAAATACCTCGCCGAATGCGGTCACGACATCATCTGCCTGCAGGAGACATACACCGCCGCACATGTCAACACTTTGACCGATAGTCTCGAGCCACTAGGCTACCATCAGGCTCACTACAAAGGCCTAACACTACTCTCGCGCCTGCCCATCATCGAGAGCGAGGAACTCACCTACCCCACGCTCAACAATTCCGGTTTCCTGGCCAAGCTACTCTGGGGCGAGGACACTATCCTGCTCATCAACAACCATTTCGAGAGCAACCATTTCAGCCTTGAGATGCGTCAGAAATACGTCGACGTACTGGATCAGACAGCCAACCCAAACCGCAACCGCAGTGTTACCGACTCTCTTATCAACGACGTCAAACCGCTTTTAAGGCTGATGGCAGAAGCAGCGCCCATGCGTGCTGCGCAGACAAATATCATAGATAGCATCGTCAACGAATGGCTGCCACGGCCCGTCATACTTTGTGGCGACTTCAACGATACGCCCGTGTCATACACACATCGAGTGCTCACTCGCAACCTCACAAGTGCCTTCCGCGAAAGCGGCAACGGCCTTGGGCTGACGTTCCGCGAACGGGGCTTCCCAGTGCGCATCGATCACATACTTTTCAGCCCCCAATATTGGACGAGCCACAACACGCGAGTCGACGATGACATGAATCTCTCTGACCACCGCCCTATTTATACCATTCTTTCACAAAAAAGCGGTCGTTAACACAAAAAGCATAACAAAAAACAAAGATTTATACAATAAAAACGTGCGCGTAAAGAAAAAAACACTATATTTGCGCGCTATTTTGGCCGACTATAACTAAAAATCATTAAATAAACTCTAAAAACAACATGCAAAACAAAGGATTTGTAAAAGTGTTCGCAGTACTGCTCGCTCTGGTCTGCATCTTCTATCTGAGTTTCTCGTTCGTCACACGACACTACGAGAATAAAGCCGAGAAGATAGCCGCCCTTCAAGGCGAGGCTGCAGGACAGCACTATCTCGACTCGCTCTCAAACGAGCCTGTCTATCTCGGCGTCTGGTCGCTGAAGGAATGTCGTGAAATGGGTATCGGCCTCGGCCTCGACCTTAAGGGCGGCATGAATGTTATCCTCGAAGTGAGCGTTCCCGACGTCGTAGAAGCTCTGGCCGACCACAAGGACGAGCCTAACTTCAAACAAGCTATCGCTCAGGCCAAGCAGGAGGCCAAGGAAGGTAAGGGCGACTTCATTTCGCTCTTCGTCAAGGACTACAAGGCCCTGGCACCCAACAGCAACCTCTCTGAGCTCTTCGCTACGCAGCAGCTGCGCGGCAAGGTCAACACCAAGACCCCCGACCGTGAAGTGGAAAAGGTTCTGCGCGAAGAAGTTAAGGCTGCAATCGACAACTCATTCAACGTCATCCGCACCCGTATCGACCGCTTTGGCGTCGTGCAACCCAACATCCAGGCTCTTGAAGGTCAGGAAGGTCGCATTATGGTTGAACTGCCTGGTATCAAGGAGCCTGAACGCGTTCGTAAGCTCCTCCAAGGCTCGGCAAACCTCGAGTTCTGGGAGACATACACCACCACTGAGGCCACACCTTTCCTTGTTCAGCTCGACAGCAAGCTCGCTGCTGCTGGCGTAGCAGGTGCCGAGGCTGAAGCTGAGAACGCTGACGAGGCTAAGGAAGAGGCTGCTCCCGAAGCTGCCGCTCCCGCTGAAGAGGCTCAGGCCGACAGCGCTAAGGCTAATGCCGACGATGCCCTCGCAGCCATCGCTAAGGGTGCCACTGCAGGCTCTCCCGAGGAGAAGGCCGAGGCCCAGAGCGCCGTTGCCGATGAGCAGGCCCTCAAGCAGCACCCCATCCTCGCTCGCCTGCAAGTCCTCAATCAGGACAATGGTGCTTGCGTAGGTTATGCTAACAAGCGCGACATCAACGTCATCTCCGAGCTCCTCGAGACTCCCGAGGCTAAGGCTATCCTCCCCACCGACATGAAACTCCTCTGGGGTGTCAAGGGTATCGACAAGAACGACGAGATCTATGAGCTCTACGCCATCAAGGTTACTGAGCGCAACGGCCGCGCACCCCTCGAGGGTGATGTCGTGACCGATGCCAAGGACGAGTACGACCAGAACAGCCGCCCCTGCGTCAGCATGCAGATGAATGTTGAGGGCGCACGCCGTTGGGCTGCCCTTACCAAGGCCAACGTACACCGCCCCATCGCCATCGTGCTCGACAACTACGTCTACAGTGCACCTAACGTGCAGAACGAGATCACCGGCGGTAACAGCCAGATTACCGGTAACTTCACTGCTGAGGACACCCGCGACTTGGCCAATGTGCTCAAGTCCGGTAAGATGCCTGCCCCAGCAAACATTGTCAGCGAGGAAATCGTAGGTCCTACTCTCGGTAAGGAATCCATCCGTCAGGGCTTTATCTCCGTCATCCTGGCCTTCATAGCCCTGATGATCTACATGGTGCTCATGTACGGCTTCCGTCCCGGTATGGTTGCCAACTGCGCCCTGCTGTTCAACCTCTTCTTCATCCTCGGCATCCTCACCTCGTTCCAGGCTGCTCTTACACTGAGCGGTATCGCAGGTATGGTGCTCACGCTGGGTATGGCCGTCGACGCCAACGTGCTTATCTTCGAGCGCACTAAGGAAGAGATGCGCAGCGGCAAGCCCGTACGCCAGGCTATGCAGGCTGGCTACAGCAACGCCTTCAGCGCTATCATCGACTCCAATGTCACCAGTGTTCTCACCGGTATCATCCTCTACTACTTCGGTACAGGCCCCATCCGCGGTTTCGCCACCACCTACATCATCGGTATCGTCATCTCATTCTTTACCGCTGTATATCTCACACGCGTAGTATTCGACACCAAGATGTCCAAGGATAAGTGGCTCGACCTCACCTTCACCACACCGCTGAGCCGCAAGTTCCTCTCCAATACCAACTTCAACTTCATGGGAGCCTACAAGCGCTCGTTCATAATCTTCGGTGTCATCGTATTGCTTAGCATCCTGAGTTGGGCCGTTCGCGGCTTCTCACGCTCCATCGACTTCACCGGCGGTCGTAACTTCGTTGTGCTCTTCGAGAAGGAGGTATCACCTGAGAGCGTACGTCCTCTCTTCGCAGAGGCCTTCCCCGAGTCGAATACCAGCGTCATCGCCCTCGGTACCGAAGGCAAGACACTCCGTATCTCCACCAACTACCGTATCGACGAGGACGGTATGGAAGTAGACTCCGAGATCGAGCAGAAGCTCTTCGACGTTCTCAAGGCTGGTGGTCAGCTGAGCAATGATCTCACTGTCGACAACTTCATCAACCGCGACGAGCGTGCCGGCGGCTCCATCATTAGTTCACAGAAGGTAGGACCTTCTATCGCTGAGAACATCACCCGTGGCGCTATCGTCAGCGTCATCCTGGCGCTCATCGTCATCTTCGTCTACATCCTCGTTCGCTTCCGCAACGTAGCCTTCTCCGTAGGCGCTATCACCGCTCTGACAGTCGACACCATCTTCATCCTCGGTATGTACAGTGCTTGCTGGGGCTGGATGCCGTTCTCACTCGAGATCGACCAGACATTTATCGGTGCCCTGCTGACCTGTATCGGTTACTCTATCAACGATAAGGTGGTGGTCTTCGACCGTATCCGCGAGAACCTCGGCCTCTATCCCAAGCGCGACAAGCAGCTGCTCTTCAACCAGTCGCTGAACGCAACCCTCACACGTACCATCAACACCTCCGTATCCACGTTGATCGTTCTGCTGTTCATCTTCGCATTCGGCGGTGCCAGCATCCGCAGCTTCGCCTTCGCCATGATGCTCGGTGTTATCATCGGTACCCTCACCTCCATGTTCATTGCCGCTCCCGTGGCTTACCTCGTCATGGGTCGCAAGATCAAGGAAGAAGAAGCCAAGGCTTAATAGTACACATTAATTATATATATAAGCAGCGCGGGGATTCCCTCCCCGCGCTGTTTTTTTTCAAGCGGAAACACGGATGGTCGTACAAGCCAACACGACCTGACGTATTTTACGATACGACAGGTCGTGTTATTAGGGTATTAGAAATACTTAGATTCCGTATAATTAGCCGTAAGAGGGGGAAACGAGGTTAACGCCGAAGAAATATGTCTTACCTCTGCGGATCGTCGTATTGTATTTGGAGCAGTTCGAGGCGGTGATGCATATCGCGCTGTAGTCGTTCCACTCCGGGCTGCCCATAGAGGTTATGCATCTCATGAGGGTCGTTCTTCAGGTCGAAGAGCTCCCATGAGTTGACATCGTGGCCATAGAAATGGATGAGTTTGTAGCGGTCGGTACGGATGCCGTAATGACGACGCACATCATGCTCGGCGGGGTATTCGTAGTAATGATAGTATATGGCATCGCGCCAGTGTTTGATCTTCTGCTTATCTTGCTTCGAAGCGGCCTTACCCTTGAGCAGAGGCACCAGTGAGACGCCCTGTATGTCGGCTGGAACAGGAACACCTGCAAGTTCAAGGAAAGTGGGCGCATAGTCGATATTTTGCACCATTTCATCGATTATTCCGCGGCGTTCAAGACCTTTCGGCAGGTGCATTACGAGCGGTGTGGAGAGGCTCTCCTCGTACATGAAACGTTTGTCAAACCATCCGTGCTCGCCCATATAGAAACCTTGGTCGGAGGTGTAGACAACGAGAGTGTTGTCCAGCAGGCCCTTCTCCTCGAGGTAGTCAAGCACACGGCCCACCTGAACGTCGAGTTCGTGCACCACCTTGGCATAGTCGCGCATATAACGCTGGTATTTCCATTCGAGCAACTCGGCATCGCGACTCCCGGACATAGAGCTCTGCGACTGCTGTGGCAGGAAATTGTAATCCTTGCCCCAGCGCTCGTAGAACTGGCGAGAGAGAGGCACGTAGAAATCATCGTAGCGCTGGCGCTCACCCTTAGAGAGGCGCCCTATCATACCCTGGTAAGAGGCCGACAAGCGTGTGCGGGGCGTCTCAGTGGGCGAGACGAACATCTTCGTGTCGTAAACGATATCCATGTCCTTACCTATCTCCATCTCCGTACGCCCTGCAGCCTCGCGCCCTGCATAGTCATCATGGAACTCAGGCGGCAACGGGAACGTGCGATCTTCGTATAGACGCAAATCTTCGAGGGCTGGCAGCCAGGCACGGTGACATGCCTTATGGTGAATAAATAGGGCGAAAGGGTTGGAGGTGGGTCTTCTTCCCTCTATCCACTCTAAAGCTTTGTCTGTGATGATACGGGTGACATAGCCGCTGTCCACTGCACGCGTGCCGTCCATGTGTATGAATTGTGGATTATAGTAGTCGCCCTGCGCCGGCAATATTTCCCAATGGTCGAAACCGGTTGGCGTACTCACGAGGTGCCATTTGCCTATTAGGGCCGTTTCGTAGCCGGCGGCACGCAGGAGCTTGGGCATGGTTTGCTGCGATCCGTCGAAGATGCCGTGTTCGTTGTTGGTAAAGCCGTTTTTGTGACTATGCTTGCCCGTAAGCATACAGGCACGGCTGGGGCCCGATAGGGAGTTGGCAACGTAGCTGTGTGTGAAACGCACACCGTCGGCAGCAATACGGTCGAGGTTAGGTGTCTCTATGAACCTACGGTCGTAGCACGACATCATCTGTGCAGTGTGGTCGTCGGTCATTATATATACAATGTTCGGACGCTGATCAGGCTGAACTTTACTGCCCGAGCCGTCGGCTGTGGTTGCCCCTTGCGCCAGCAACGGCGTTGCGGGCAGCGAGATTAGCAGAAGACTTTTGTGTAAATACATATTATTATAACGTTTCATCCATACTAAAGCCTATACATTCGTCTTTCGCTCGGCGCTTGCGACGCTTCTTCGAGCGAAGCGAGTCTGAAGAATTTCCGCGGCCAAAGGCCACAAATACCAATGGCTAAACATTCGTCTTTAACTCCTTTAACTTCTTTAACTTCTTTCGCTCGGCGCTTGCGACGCTTCACGCTTGAAGAATTTACTATTTTCGTTTTATTGACCATTTGATTTTATGGCTATTTTGGCCCAAAGATGGCGCACGAAAAATAAGAAAAATAGGAAAATTGTAAATAAATAGTACATTGTAAATTGTCAAATCGTAAATATTACAGATTGTCAAATCGTAAATATTACAGATTGTCAAATCGTAAATATAATCAGTCTTTTTTTCGGCTTCAAAAGTACTAAATTATTTTAAGTGAGCACATATAAAAGCGTGAAAAACTGTTTGAATAAGATAAAAAAGTTTTTCTCGAAGCCATTTTTTCATTGTTTCTCTTTTCATTTTCAATTAATTATCGTACCTTTGCAGCCGATTTTAGGATACATTCGCCCTGAGACAGGGCCGATAAAAGCCAAAAAGACATGCTTAAGAAAGCTATTATACTGTTGTTCGGACTTAGTTCCACCACCTTCGCTAACACCCCTATCCGCCATCGCGTCGCAATGCCAAGGCCCGACTTGTTGGCTACCCCTGCTGCTATACAAGAACGTGTGGCAGAGGTTATCACGCCTGTACTGCCGGTAACGCAGGGCAAAGAGCTTGTCAACGCCGTAAGCGGTTTCACTTCCGCCATTGCCGAGGACCTCATCGAAGCTGCCAAGCGCCATATAGGTGCCCGCTACAGCCTCGGCAGCACCGGCCCCAAATCCTTCGACTGCTCCGGTTTCACCAGTTATGTGTTCAAGCGCCTGGGCATCACCCTCAAGCGTTCGTCGCGCGAGCAGGTCACTCAGGGCGAGGCCGTAGCCAGCAAGAGCGAGCTGCAGCCCGGCGATCTGGTGTTCTTCGGTCATCGAGGCCGTAAGGCCAAGTCAGTGAGCCACGTAGGCATCGTCACCGACGTAGATGCCGAAACCGGTCTGTTCAGTTTCATCCACGCCAGCACCTCACGCGGCGTGCGCATCGACAGCAGCGACGACAGCTATTGGTCAGCCCGCTACGTAGGAGCCCGTCGGTTGCTGGGGGTAGACTAAAATGATATTAATCATAATCTGTCAAAAGCCATTGCCAAACGCAATGGCTTTTTTTTATTAAAAAAGAGGTCGTAGCACAAAAACTTTAGGCATTAAACACTAAACATTAAACTTTTCATTACCTTTGCACACAAAATACCGACAGACATGAAACAATATCTCGACCTACTGCAACGTATCCTCGACGAGGGCGCAGTGAAGACAGACCGCACCGGCACCGGCACCAAGAGCATCTTCGGCCACCAGATGCGGTTCAACATGGACGACGGCTTTCCCCTGCTGACGACCAAGAAGCTGCACCTGCGCAGTATCATCCATGAGTTGCTGTGGTTCCTCAAGGGCGACACCAATATCAAGTACCTACATGACAACCGCGTCACCATCTGGGACGAATGGGCCGACGAGAACGGCGACCTCGGACCCGTCTACGGACACCAGTGGCGCTCATGGCCCGACTATGACGGCGGCACCATCGACCAGATAGCCAATGTGGTGGACCTCATCAAGCATCATCCCGACTCACGCCGCATGATGGTATCTGCGTGGAACGTTGCCGAAGTAGACCGCATGGCGCTCCCGCCCTGTCACTGTCTGTTCCAGTTCTACGTTGCCGACGGTCGCCTCAGCCTGCAGCTCTACCAACGCTCGGCCGACACCTTCCTCGGTGTGCCTTTCAATATAGCATCCTACGCCCTGCTGCTGCAGATGATGGCACAAGTGACAGGCCTCCAAGCCGGCGATTTCATTCACACCACAGGCGACACGCACCTATACCTCAACCATATCGAACAGGCACAGCTACAGCTGACGCGCACACCACGTCCCCTGCCCCGCATGCTTATAAACCCCGACATCCACGACCTTTTCGCCTTCCGCTACGAAGATTTCCAACTCGAAGGCTACGACCCCTGGCCCCATATCAAGGCAGAGGTGGCGGTGTAAATGGCGGGGCGAGAGCCAGCTAAGCTGGCGGTGAGGTCGCTTCGCGACGGTTAGAGTTGCTTCGCAACGGTTAGATGTTGCTTTTTCTCACTATGCTCAGGTACCCTCACCTCTTCGCTCGGCGCTTGCGACGCTTGACACTTCAAGAACTCTCAAATCCTAACTATTAACTATTAACTCTTAACTACCCACTACCCACTATTAACTCTTAACTATTCACTCTTAACTCTTCTCTCGGCGCTGCGCCGCTCTTCGAGCGAAGCGAGGCCCTCTCCCTAACAGGGGAGAGCGGGGAGAGAGGCCCTTAACTATTAACTCTTAACTCAACAGTGTTGTCCCTCATCTCCGCCGTAGCCGAGAATGGAGCCATAGGCTACGAGAATAAATTGTTATATTGGCTGCCCAACGACCTCAAGCGGTTCAAGGCACTCACCACGGGCCATACCATCATCATGGGCCGCCGCACCTTCGAGTCGCTTCCCAAAGGCGCCCTGCCCAACCGCCGGAACGTCGTTCTTTCAAAAAACGCCCATTTCATCGCTCCAGACATCGAGGTTTATGCTTCGCTGAACGAAGCCCTGGCCTCATGCTCCGAAGGTGAGAAGGTGTTCATCATAGGCGGTGCCAGCGTCTATCGCGAGGCTCTGCCGATGGCCGACCGCCTGTGCCTGACCATAGTCCACGATACGCCCGCCCATGCCGATGCCTTCTTCCCCTGGCTCAATCCGCTCGACTGGGAAGCTACCAACGAAGAACGTCACGTCACCGACGAGCGTCATGCCTTCGCATATACCTTTGTTGATTTCGAGCGGAAGGGGTAATCTGCCTCCCCCTCTGAACACTTCCATCATTTCTTTCTCCTTGCTGCCACAAGGCTAACCATAGTCTTATGTATAGTGGTGAGAAGTCGAAAATAAAAATGTTTTTCAAAATTGACTTCACACTTCACTGTAAGTGATTGATTGTCAATGGTAGCTTTTTTAGAGGGCACAATCAAGGGTATAATAGCATAAAAATTTTATGAATATCACCCTTGCTTCCACTTTTTGCCTGTTTTTGCCAGCTAACCGATTATAACACTGCATATTACACCCAGTGGAGGCTGTTCCCGTAGCCTCCACTTTGCCTTCACTCCAATTTATCCCCAAATTTCTCATTCATCCCTGCCTCTTAGATCAAAATAGATGAAAACGTAATTAAATAACAAGTTTTTATTTGTCAGAAAGATAAAACGACATATCTTTGCGGCAGAAACCAACTAAACATACCTAAAGTTTCATTTTACGATGAACCTGCCGAATACTATTAACCATGATTGCATGTTGAACCCCCTGAATAATAACAAATATGGAACAAGGTAGAAAAGTAGCGATAGATATCGGCAAGGCGAATATCTTTGCCGTAGTCATCATGATAGTCTCGGCTGTGGTGCTGATGGTGCCGTTTTTCTTTATTTGGGGCGGGCGCAAGCCTGCAATGGAGATCCTCGGAACAAAGGCACAATGGTTGGTGGCCTTAGTAGCCATGTTCGTAGGCATTGTGGTACATGAGCTGATTCATGGCGCCACTTGGGCCTGCTATGCCAAGAGCGGCTGGAAGAGCATCAGCTTCGGTGTCATGTGGAAATTGCTGACTCCTTATTGCCACTGCGACGAGCCGTTGCATATCCGTGGTTATATGATGGGAGCTATGATGCCATGTGTCATTTTAGGCATTGCCCCGTCAATCATCGCCCTGTGCGTAGGCTGTCTGCCGCTGCTCGCGTGGGGCATCTTTTTCATCTCGGCAGCAGCTGGTGACATCTGGATGACTTGGCTGCTGACAAAGGAAGATCCCAAGAGTATGGTGCTCGACCATCCCTCAGAAGCCGGCTTTTACATCATCGAAGGTCAGGAAATAACACAGAACACAAATGATGTATGATAGACAGAAGAACATTCATTAAACGTATGGCAGGGGCTGGAGCGCTAATAGCCACCTCCCAGCTGCCAGCACTGGCTGAGGACAATCCTGCTGTATTTCCCAATCGTGGAGGGTTTGAACGTCTGTCGCTGAGCTATGCCACGGTGGAGATAGGACTGGAGAAGCCTTTCTCTGTCCTACACATTTCAGATACTCATCTCACTGCAGCATATGACCATGAGAACGAGAAGAAACAAAAGCTTCATAGCAACCGTACCACCACTTTCGGAGGCCGCCAGGAGGAGGCCCTACGCGACACGCTGGCATGGGCAAAACAGCACGTAGACTATGTGGTTCATACCGGCGACCTCATAGACTGGCAGAGTGAAGCAAACTTCGACCTTGTTAAGAAATACTTTGGCGAGGGTATCATTGGTTCCATGGGCAATCATGAGTTCAGTACGGATATGTGGCTTAGCGAGCCCAAGGAGGAAAAGAGTGAAGCATATAAAGACAATACACGCGACATCCTTCAGGACGTGTATCCTTTCAATATTTCCCTGAGCAGTCAGGTAGTCCGCGGCGTCAACTTCGTCACCCTCGATGATGTTTACGGATACGTGACAGAAGCTCAGGTTGAACGCTTCCACAAGGAAGTAGCCAAAGGGCTGCCCATAGTCTTATGTATGCACGTTCCTTTCTTTACTGACAACATTTGGCGCGCCACCGTCCGTTTCTGGACCGATAAAGGACAGCTGACCTATCGAGAGCTCCCAAAGCCGAGCGGTGACTACAAACGCCAGAGAGAAGACCCTGTGACGCGTGATTTCATCAAGTATCTGCATGGTGAGCCCCTACTGCGTTGCATTCTGGCAGGCCATGAGCATATAACCGTAGAAGACCAGTTTTCACCAACCTGTAGGGAGTACATCGTAGCTGGAAATTTCTTATTTCATGGCCGGGAAGTACTTTTTATATAAATGATTTAACTTTCGCAAGCTCTGCTTGCTTGGAAGTTGTCGTTTTTTTGGGGAAGATAAAGAAGTTAAAGGAGTAAAGACGAATGTCTGCGCGTTGGTATCTGCGAAGCAAAAGACGAATGTTCTGCAAGTTGTATGTTTATAGCAGAAGAGGAAGGGCCTAAAGGCCTGTAGCCTGACGATAGGCGAGGAGGGCGGTTTGCAGGGCTATGTAGGCATCGGTACGCTTGTCGCGGGCCTGCTGCAGCAGGAGCTGTGCCTCGAGGAGGTCGTTCATCGTGGAGGTGCCGGCATGGTAGGTGTCGTTGTGTATGCGCAAGTTCTCGTCGGCTTGCTCGATGCTTTTCTCTGCTAATGCTAGTTGGCTCTGCGCCTCCACTACGTCGTTGAGTGCTTTCTGCGCCCTTATCTCGAGCATGGCGGCATTATCAGCGAGCTGCTCCTGTGCTTTCTGCCGTTCTATCTTCTTGCGTTTCATAGCATGACTGCCTCCCCACCAATCGGTGATAGGCACTGAGGCCGTGGCGAAGACCATGGCAAATGAGCGGTTGTTGTCGAGGAGGTTATGGAAATTGTAGCCTGCACCTATGGCCACTGATGGTAATCGTTTGCCCAGTTCCATCTTATACTGCAGACGCGAAGCCTCAACATTCTTCTCCAAGAGCTGGTATTCAGGTAATGTGTTGATGCCTGCTCCGCCATCGACGGCAGCAGTTGCTGCAGAAGTTTGCATATCAGGTTCTGCCACTTCGAAGACATAGGTATTGCTTCCAGCTGCTGTGGCTGATGGAGTGAGACCGCAGAACTGCCCCAGAAGCAACTTGACGAGTGCGCGACCGTTGGCAAGCTTCAGACGCTGGGCAGCGATATCGTTTTGTCGCAGCTGCACCTGCAAGAGGTCATTGCGCAAGGCAACGCCAGCCTCAACAGCTGTGCGTGCATCCTTCTCGGCATCAGCCAACAAGGCATCAACGGCATCAAGGGTGCGCTCTTTCTCATGCATCGATACCAGTTGCCAATAGTACTGTTCGGTCTGGGCTTCGACATCTTTCTCTGAGAGTTGCAGTTGCAGACGGCTTACCTCCTCGCCAAGACGGGCCAGACGGTTGCCGTTGATGATTTGTCCGCCGGAAAAGACAGGCAGAATAGCCTCAACACCCGCTATGGTACCATTCTTCATCATCGTCATTGTCATAGGGCTCTGCAGCGCCACGAGCGCCTCCATAGGGAGCATCTGTGCAAGGGTAGCGCCCAGTTCGGGAGTGATAAACTCCGATGGATCTATATCCATCTTTGCCATCGACTTGTTGGCATTAAACCAAAGAGCCGTTCCGCTGACGTTAGGGAAATAGTTTGTGAATGCCTCGCGCCGTTGCTCGCGAGCCGCTTCGATATCGAGACGGGCCGAACGTATGGCGATATTGTTGTGAAGGGCAGAGTCCTTAAGCTGCTGGAGGGTAAGCAGGCCGGACTGAGCCTGCGCCCCTGCGGAGCTAAAGGATAAATAAATAATAAATAACAGATGATAAACCCTTTTCATTTTCATTCTTCATTATTAATTCTTCATTCTTTTAGTTTCCCCCTATTTCTTGACACTTAGTTTCCAATAAACTACTGGCAGCACAGTGACAACGAGAATCAGGGTGCCGATGCCTCCGGCGAAGATGGTTACGCCCACGGGCATCCAGAACGATGAGCCTGCGATGATCATAGGAATGACGCCGACGGCGGTGGTAGCGGTGGTGAGGAAGATGGGCACCATGCGTCGATGACCGGCATCATACGAAGCTTCGCGTATGGCTTTATTATAAGCTTTATGGTAAGCCTCGCGCTGCTCTGCCGTAGGCGCAGCAGGCTGTGGATGTTCGGCATGGAAACGATCCATGAGCCCATCGGCGTGTTCGAAGATGAGAATCTCATTGCGCATGATGATGCCCATCAGCGTGATGAGGCCGAAGATGCTCGTGAGGCCAAGCATCTTATTCATCAACCCAAGCCCTATCAAGGCACCAGGTACCATCAGACCGAGGGCGGCCATGCATAGGAATGTGATGCCGAAGCGCTTGAAGTTGAAGAGAATGAAGAAGAAAATGATGATCATGGCAATGATGATACCATTGTAGATCATAGGCATGTTCTCATCGTTGTACTCCAGTTCGCCGCCCACCTCGGTACGCACGCCTTCGGGTAAGTCGATATCGGCCAAGGTGCGAGCGAGCTGTTGTTCAATCGGTGCGGCATAAGTGCCACGGGCAAATTCGGCCGTCACCGTGAGGCATCGCTCGCCGGCACGGTGCATGATGCGACTCTCGCTCCAACGCGGCTTCACATGAGCCACTTGACGCAGGGCAACGGTGCTTTGAGTGGACGATGGCACGCCCAGAGCTGACAACTGCGAACCCAGGGCAGCACTTGCTGCTGCCTGTGGCGAGAAGATGCCGAGGTTCTCGACATCGGCAACGGACAGCGCGAGCGTGTCCTTGACGACAATAGGTAATTCGTAGTCGTCTTCCCAGATACTGCCGACATTGAGGTCTGACGTGGACGCTGCCAAAGCCAGTGCTGCTGTAGCGCGATTTATACCCAACTGTGCGGCAGCTACGGGGTCAAGTTCTACGTTGATGAGGGGGAAAGGCTGCAGGAAATCGGAGTGCACCCATTCCAGTTCGGGCACTTGGCGCATCTTTTCCATCATGCGTTCGGCAGCTTCATGAAGCGAATCGACATCGTCGCCATAGAAACGGTACTCCAATTCTGGCACCTCGAGGAGGTCGAGGCGCTTGAACTTGACATAAGCCTCAGGGAAAGCCTCGCTCAGGCGAGGCTGATAGTCGGCAAGGAGATCGAGCGTGGCCTGCTGCGATGTGGTGTTGACGATGAACTGAGCGAAGTTGCGGCCCGCCATCTGCGGAGCATAGCATACCTGGAAACGCGGCGACGAACAACCTATGAATGACGTGATGCCCGTGATGCGCTCGTCGGAGGCCATGGCAGAGTAAACCGAGTCGGCCACCAGACGTGTATCGGCAAGGCCCTTGCCATCGGGTAGGAATATCTCTACGGCAAACTGATCGCGGTCGCAGAAGGGGAAGAGACGTATCTTAAGGAAGGGCACAATAAGCATGGTAAGCACTATCGACAGCACGCCCAAAGTCATAGTGAGGTAAGGACGGCGGAACGTCCAGGCCAGCACACGGTCGTAGAACTTCTGCACCTTATCGGTAAGTCGCTCGCCTTTCTTGGCCTTCGGCACACCTATAATCTTCACGCAGAGGAAAGGTATCACGGCCACGGCGATGGCCAGCGAGACCATGAGGTTAATTGTTATTGTCCAGGGGAAATCGCCTACGGCATCGAGGAAGGCGCCGCGGAAGGTCAGCAGGAACGGAAAGAAGATGGCACAGATGCACACCGTGGCGAGAGCCATGGGCATGAAATACTGCTTCACGGAGTGGATGGCGGCATCTTTTGGGTGCTCGCCCTTGCCTACATATTCGAGATAGCCGTCGATGACCACGATACTATTGTCGACAATCATACCCAGAACCACTATCAAGCCGGCCAGCGTGACAATGTTCAAGGGAATCTGCGCAAAGTACATGAAAGCCACGCTGATGAATGTGCTCAGCGGGATGGTGATAGCAGCCACGATAGCCGAGCGCAGGGGGAAGAGAACCATCATCACCAAGATGATGACAGCCATCGACAACAGGAGGTCGCGAAGGAAGTCGCGAATGCTGTCGCCCACCACTTTGGGAAGGTCTGCGATACGCGTTATGACGACGTCATCAGGCAATTCATCGAAGCGGAACTCGTCAATAACCTTGTCCACCTCGTCGCCATAGGCCATGATGTTGTTACCCTCGTTCATCTCGAGTGAGAGCAACAGACACGGATGACCGTTCTGCATGATGTAGCTGTCGCTGAGGTCGTACTCGCGACGCACATCGGCAATATCCCTCACACGCACGGTCTTACCCGTCGACGGATCGCTGAAGAGGATCATGTCGGCAATCTCCTGCTCACTGTTCTGCGTAGGTTCAATGTGGATGAGCGTCTGGTTGTGGTCGCTCACGAGCGAACCGGCCAATGTAGTAAGCCCTTCAGCCTGCAGGGCACTCATTATCGTTGTCTGTCCTAGGCCAAAAGCTTCGAGGCGCTGACGGTCTACGTAGAGGCTTATCTGCTCTTTCTGTTCGCCATATTGACGCACATTGGCTACCGACGGGATCTGCCGCAGGCGGTCGCTCAGGCGGTCGCTGTAGCCCTGCAACTCGCGATAGCTGCGTTCAGGGCTCTCAATGGCAATCAGCAAGGCCGAAGTGTTGCCGAAATCATCGTTGGCGACAAGTGCTACGACGCCTTTCGGCAGGCTCTGCTTGAACATCGCCAGGCCGTGCTTTATCTTGCTCCACACCTCGTCCTTGTTGTTGACATCGTCGTTTAGGTGAACCAGCACCATTGCCATTCCATTCTGCGACGTTGAAGTTGTCTTAGCACGTTTCACCTCTCCATAAGTGAACAAAAAACGCTCCAGCGGGCGCGTAACCTGCTGCTCCACCTCCTCGCTCGTAGCCCCAGGATATACGGCTATGACTACACCTTGACGTATGACGAAGGGCGGGAACTCATCCTTCGGCATCACATACATCCCAAAGATGCCGAGGCCGAAGAAGACAGCCACTATGAGGAGCGATATCCTATAATGCTCGAGCGGCCAAGCCATCCAATTTAGTTTCTTTTCCATATACAGATCAATAGACGACTTTCGAACCTTCGCTGATTTTCTGATAACCCTCGACCACGAAACGGTCGCCAGCCGACAGGCCACTGAGGATTTCTACACCGTTGCCGATGGAGGAACCTATCTCAACCGCTATGCGGTGGGCGCGGCTGTCCTTGTCGACAGACCACACGAAAAGGGAACCGTCGGGACGACGCTGTACAGCACGCAAGGGCACTGTGACAGCACCTTGAGCGGATGCTTGCCCGGCTACACTGGTCGCAGGTGCTGATGAATCCTGACCGATAGCCACGCTGGCCACCATTCCCGGCAATAAGGCCCTGCCGCTGTTGTTTATACGAACACGAACATCATAGGTATGCGTCAAGGCGTCGGCCTGCACACCTTTCTCCATACGGCCACCGGCAAACGAACGTCCGATGGCATCAACGGTGACAATAGAGGGCGTATGAGCATTGATGGCCTGCATCTCAGCCTCGGGAACAGAGAATTTCACCTTCACGCTGCCGACATCGAGAATGGTCACTACGGCCTGTGAAGGCATGGCGGTCTCGCCTGCATTGACGTTCTTACGGCCTATGATGCCACTGACAGGAGCCGTCAGCCGACAATCGGCCAGATTCTTCTTGGCCAGTGCCAACTGCGAGCGGGCCTGTGTGACCTTGCTCTGCACTTCTACCCACTGCGACTCAGGCATAGAACCTCGTTCGTGCAACAGACTGTAGCGCTGCAGGGCATCCTCGGCCTGTGTCACGGCAGCTTGCGAGCTGGCAACGACGTTGCGAGCCTGGGTATCGTCGATCTCAGCTATCAGCTGGCCACGACCTATGCGCTGACCTTCGCTGACATAGACACGCTTCACGGTGCCCATAGAGGTAAAACTGACGGCAGTGGCCTCAGCCTCCTCCACCACGCCTACGTAAGTGCGCAGCCCTTCGGCAATGCCTGCGGCCACCACTTCCGTTTTAACTCGTATCGGGGCCTTCTCCCTCGGCTCATTTTTCTGCTTGCAAGCACACATGACGAGCGCGGCAGCTATGAGAATTAAGTGTTTTGATTTCATCTTATGTGTCTTATTACTTGTTGTTTAAGCTACTGTATTCAATGGATACGACCAAAGCGGCTGCAAAGATAGACATAAAAAATGAGCGCCTTGCAAACTGCAGGGCGCTCTTTTTGTACGATTGGTCGGAAATTTATTATTCGTCGGCCTGAGGAGTTTCCTCAGCGGGCTTCTCCGTAGCGGCAGCATCAGCTGCTGCCTCTTCCTTCTTGGGAGCACGCATCTCAGCTTCCACGGCCTTGATCTTGCCTGCGAGCAGATCGAGTTCCTCGCGCAGCTTCTCGACCTTCTTGTTCATCTCGGCTACGAGCGAGTTGCCATCCTTGGATGTGGCATTCAGGAAGTTGAGGTTGTTCTCGTAGGTCTGGAACTCAGCCTTTCGAGCTTCGAAGATGCGCTGCAGGCGCTCACGCTCGCGGCCGAGAGTGCTCTCGCCCTTGGCTACAGCCTGACGTACGCTCTTCTGGAAGCCCTCGAGGCGACGGCGTGCCTGCGAAGCTCCGAACTGTTTGTACAATTCGTCGGCCACAGCACGATATTCCTTATAGAGCTTATCCTTGTCGCGGAAGGGCACATGACCTACTTCGTTCCACTTGGCTTGCAGCTCCTTGACGTGGTCAATGGTAGCATTTGTAGCGTCAGCGGCCAGTTGGCGCAACTGCTCGATAATGCTCTTCTTCTCCTCGAGGTTCTGCTTCTCCTCGGCACGCTGGTCGGCAGTTGCCTCGTTCTTAGCCACGAAGAATTTGTCGCAGGCCTCAGTGAAACGCTTCCACAGCTGCTCGCTGTACTTACGAGGCACGGCGCCGATGGTCTTCCACTGCTTCTGCAGTTCGATAAGCTTATCGGTGGTCTTGCGCCATTCGGTGCTATCCTGCAGAGCTTCGGCCTCCTCTACAAGCTTACGCTTCTTCTCGAGGTTATCGTTTTGCTCGTCCTTGATGGTGCGATAGTACTCAGCCTTGGCGGTGAAGAACTGATCGCAAGCGGCACGGAAGCGGTCGAAGATGAGGGTGTTCTGCTTATGGCTTGCGAAACCGATGGTCTTCCATTCGGCCTGAGCCTCAAGCACCTCCTTGGTCTTCTCCTCCCAAGCGGCAAAGGATGTCAGTTCGTCGATACGAATGTCCTCAACGCGCTCGCACAAAGCTGTCTTCTTCTGGAGGTTTTCTTCCTCGCGAGCCTTGATGCCCTCGAAGTGCTCCTGATGACGTTTGTTAATCACTGTGGAGGCAGCCTTGAAACGCTCCCACACCTGGTCGCGGAGTTCCTTGGCCACGGGGCCTATCTCCTTGTACTCAGCATGCAAACCTTGCAGCTTGTTGAAGGCCGCAATCACATCCTCTTCGTCGGCCAGCTTCTCGGCCAGTTCGATGAGGTGTTCCTTAGCGCTGAGGTTCTTCTTGAAGTCGTACTCACGCGCTTCGCTATTTAGTTTCAGCAGGTCGTAGAACTGCTCTACGTAGAGCTGATAGTTTTTCCATATCTCGGTGGCTTTCTCTGCCGGCACGGCACCTGTCTCACGCCACTGCGCCTGCAGCTGCTTGAACTCGTCGAAGTGCGCATTAGCCTCTTCGGGCGACGTTGCCAGTTCCTTGATGCGATCGATGATGGCCTGTTTCTTAGTGAGATTTTCAGTTTTCTGATGTTCGATATTCTCAGCTATCTCGGCACGACGCTGACGTATAGCAGCCATGGAAGCCTTGAAATTCTCTTCGGCGCCATCAATCTGAGCACGCCATTCGTCGACTTTACCACCGGCTTCGACAAAGGCGTTGAGGGCTGCAGCCTGTGCAGCACGATGTAGTTTGTAGAACACTTGCTTCAGCAGGTCGAGCTCACTCTTGTCGCCACCTGTGCCTTCCTCCTCGATTTCCTTGAGACGCTCCACTACCTGTTCCTTGGTCTCGTAGATAGTACGGGTGGGCTCCTCAGCAGCTGCAGCGGGTTCCTCAGCTGGAGCGGCAGGCTCTTCTATTTCAGCAGCGGGCTCTTCAGCGGCTGGCTCTTCAGCGGCAGCAGCCTCAGGCTGTGCTTCTTCGGCAGGTGCTTCAGCAGGCTCGTCGGCCACGGGCTCTTCGGCTACAGGTTCAGCAGCCTCGGGCTCCTCGGCGGGTGCCTGGGGTTCTTCAGCGGCGGTTTCCTCCGCTGCTGGTGCGGGTGTTTCTTGGATCTCTACGTTCTGCGTCGTTTCGGTTTGAGGCGCAGACTCCACATTAGCTTCTGCAGCGTTGTTCTCCACTTCGGGCACTTCCTGCAGTTTCTCGTTTTCGTTCATGTTGCTTAAGTTTTAAGAAGCTTAATACTAAGATTATTATGCCAAAAGGCTTGCAAATAAAAGTAAAATCTTTTAAACAGCCAAAATTATTCGAGAATATTTCACCTTTGCGCTGATTATTCGCTGATTAGCACACCTTTCCACAACGTTATGAGGCTCAGCATACAGAGGTATAAAAAAATACATACGGACGTATCGGCCTACACGACCGGACGTATCAACAAAGATGACCGGTCGTATCGCCTGATACGACCGGTCGTGTGAAATCAGATCCAAGCCTTGCGCCTCGCATACCACCAGAAGAAGAATGTGAGCAGGAGGGAGATGACGAGAGCCAGGGGGAAACCTATCGGGCGTGTCTCCATGCCGTTGATGAGGTTCATGCCGAAGAAGCTTGCCACCAACGTTGGCACCATGAGGAACATGCTGACGAGCGTGAGCGTCTTCATGACCGTAGACATGTTATTGTTGATGATGTTGGCATAGGTGTCCATAGTGGACTCAAGGATGTTGGAGTAGATACCAGTCATCTCACGTGCCTGGTTCATCTCAATGCTGACGTCCTCGATGAGGTCGGCATCGAGTTCGTCGACAGGCAGTTTGAACTTCAGCTTCGAGAGCAATGTCTCGTTGCCTCGGATAGATGTGGCAAAGTATGTCAGCGAGTCCTGCAGGCGCGAGAGCGCTATGAGGTCCACATTATCCACCTTACGGTCCAAGTGAAGCTTGGCTGCTTCGATGCGGGCATTGATTTGCTTCAGGCGCTTGAGGTACCATACGGCCGTGCTCAGGAACAGGCGAAATACCATGTCCACCGAGTCGGTAAAGCCTACGCCGCGCCGCTGCTGATAGGTCACGAAGTCAATCATCAGGTTGGTCTCGAAATTGCAAACGGTGATGCAGACCTCATCCTTGAGGATAATACCCAGAGGAATAGTGGTATACGGTGTCCGCGACTTCACTTCCTTGACATATGGTATACGCAGGATAATGAGTATCCAGCCGTCGTCGTAGTCGTAACGGGCACGCTCTTCCGTATCGGCGATATCGTCGAGGAAGTAATCGGGGATGTGAAGTTCGTCTTGTAGGTAACGGGCATCGTCCTGTGTGGGGCAGGTCACTTGCACCCAGCAGTTGGGCGTCCACTGGTCCAACGTATGCAGACCATGATTAGTGTTCCAGAATGTTCGCATAGTAGGAAAGAAAGGTTTAGAGGCTCTCGCCTGAAGCCTGCTATGCGACGCACGTGCTTCCGGGAGCCTAATTCATGTTGTTACGTTGATGATAATCGTCCATTTCGTAATGATGGATTGGTTTGACGGGCGCAAAGGTAATAAAAGATTAGGGATTAGAGATTAGGGAATAGAGTTTTTTTTCAGAAAAAGGGCAAAAAAAGTTGGTTAAGGGGCAAAAAAAGAGCAGACCGAGTGCAAAAAAGATTGCTTAGAGGTCTGCTAATACAAGAAATCATCGATATCATCGGCTTCGTCAGGCTCATCATCGTCGCGAGCTGGAGCCGTGGCATTGTCCGTTTGGTCGTCGTCTTGCTCCTGCTTGTCATCGGACTCCGGAGCGCCCTCTGCCGATTGCTTGTCCTCTGCATTCTTTGCCGACTGCTGCTTCAGTTGTTCGAAGAGGCCATAGGTAGTGCGTAGCACGCGGAACTCTGTGCGGCGGTTCAGGGCGTTGCAGGCTTCCTGCATGCTGTCGTTGGGGAGAGCTTTGATATATGCCTCGGTCAGCGTGTCGCCTTCATGCAGGAACTCATACTGCTCGGCAATGCGAAGCTTGACCACCTTCGGGCGGCTCTCGCCATAACCCTTGGGCGTGAGACGGTCGGCTGCAATGCCATGGTCTATGAGGTAACGCACCACGCTCTCTGCACGTCGCTGCGAGAGGCGTTCGTTGTACTGGTCGTTGCCGCGGTAGTCGCAGTGGCTGCTGAGCTCTATAGTTACATTGGGATTCTCGTTGAGCAAGGCCGTGAGGCTGTCGAGTGCCTCGGTGCTGTCGTCGGTAAGGGCTGCACTGTCGAACTCATAGAACACGTTTCTCACCAAAACCGGTGCCGTGATCGAGGCCAAGGGGAACTGCAGGACATGTTCCAAGCTCACCGATGACGTGTCTATCGAGATCTGTTCCACATGGTTCAGGTAACCCTTGCAGGTTCCGAGGAAGATATAGTTGACGTGAGGCTGAACGGTAGCCACGAAGGAACCGTCGCCACGAACGCTCAGTTTCTGGTTTGTGCCGTCGTCGCCAATCATGTAGACCAGACCTTCAGGCAACTCATAACCATCCTTCTCGTAAACCCAGCCGCGCACGGTCTGTTCTATCTCTGGACATTCGAAACTCATAATATGGTCCCATCCGCGGGCATCACCGCGATTAGTGGCAAAGAAGCCGCGGTTGTGCGGACCTTCGAACGTCATGCCGAAGTCATCGCCTGCTGAGTTCATGGGATAGCCCAAGTTTCGTATGGTCCACTCGTGCGTCACACTGTCCTGTTCTGCACAGTAGAGATCGAGGCCTCCCATACCAGGGTGACCGTCGGAAGAGAAGTAAAGGTCGCCATTGGGACGGAACGTCGGGAACATCTCATCGCCCGGTGTGTTGATAGGCGCCGGCAGACATTCCACGCCGCCCAGCGTCTTACCCTCCATAGCTATGCGCCAGATGTCCTTTCCGCCATGACCTCCAGGCATATCGCTCACGAAATATAGCCAATGACCATCAGGCGAAACGGCAGGATGGGCATAAGCCGAAAGCGTGTCACGCGAGATACGCAGTTCCTGAGGTTTGGACCACGAAGCATCTGAACGGTTCGACGTGAAAATCTGTGCGTAGCGAGGATAATCGGGATCTGAGGTGCAACGTGTGATGTACATCGTCTTACCGTCGGGCGAGAAACATACTACGCCCTCTTCCTGTTCGCTGTTCAATTCACCTTCGACAGGCTCCGGAGTCTGCCACTTGCCTTTGTCGTCCTTCTTCGTCCGGAAGACATCGGCGTATTTTGTGCCCGTGATGCCACTGAGGTCATCGCCTGTGGCCTGCGGTCGCGTGCTGGTCCAGTAGAGTTGGTCCCAGTCGTCGCCGAAGAGGGCCGGTGAGAAATCAGAACGGCGTGAATTGAGAGCCGGCTCTTTCTTTATGGTGTAGAGCGAGCCGCGCTTCTTCATATTGGCTGCTGCACGGGCTCCGATGAGTCCGTTGGTGGCGAGCGTATCGTTCTGGGGCGTACATACCGAAGGGTACAACGGGTACATTACCTGCGCATCCGCTATGTAACGCTCGTAGTTCTTAATAGCATTTTTGTAGTCGCCTGTTTTGTGCTGCAGACGGGCCAGTTGTAAAGTGGCATTAAGGATGGTAGCCTCAGCCGCTGAGTCAAGGGGATTAAGCTCTACATCAGGAGCTTCAAGCTCAAAGGCCTCATCATCGGCACTGCCTTTCTTGCCGCCCTTCTTACTTTTCTTCTTGGTTTTCTTGTTGGCGTTCCCTTTCTTCTGGCTGCTGGCCTCCAGCGCCTTCTTGCGGTCAGCCATTGCCTTTTCGGTATAACGTATACCGTTGTTGTAAGCACCGACGGCTTTTGCCGTGTAATTAATTCGTTGGTAGCAATCGGCCATCTTAAGGGCTCGCTCGCCTCGTTTATCACGCTGACGCATAGGCGTCTTGCCATAGGCTGTCTTGTATTCGGCGGCAGCATCGAAATACTCGCCCAAAGCGTAGTATTGGTCACCCTTCTTCAGGGCATTCTCTGCATTGCAACCCGACAACACAACAACCAGCGTGGCCGCCAAAGCCACGCCCCACAACATCCTATGCAGTGCGTTACTCATTAATTATATAACGTGTGCGTGAAGGTTTTATTGCATTTTCAAGCAGAAAATAATTATCAAAAGGGCCGGATGAGCCTTGAATATTTAGGAAAAAACAAGTTTTCCGGGTCCTTTAGTCTGCCGATTCATCGCTCGAAACCGCCTCGTCCGCATTGGCTGAGGCGTCGTGCAGCGAGGTGAGATAATCCTTGGGCAGCACGCCGTACTTGGCACGGAAACATTTTGCAAAGTAGGAACTGGACGTAAAGCCCACCTGATCAGCAACCTCGATAATGCGTTGTCCTTGGCGCAACAGCTGGGCCGCACGCTCCAGACGCTGTGTCTTCATGTAGTCGACGGGCGTCATGTCGGTGAGGGCTTTTATCTTGCGGTAGAAACTGCTTCGGCTCATATTCATCTGCTCTGCGAGCACATCGATGGAGAACTCCTCGTCGCGCATATTCTTACGCACAAGTTCCTGCAGACGCTCCATGAACTGGATGTCCTGCTGGTTGAGTCCGAAGTCTGTATCGCCGCTCACGGCTGCCTCGGCACCATCTACTTGACGCATGCGTTCATAGAATCTTTGGCGCATACGCAGAAGGCTCGTGATTTGAAGATGCAGTTGCTTCATCGAGAATGGCTTCTCGAGGTAGATATCGGCTCCGCTCTGCATACCTTCAAGTTTGGCCTCTACCGTGGTCTTGGCAGTAAGCAGGATAACGGGCATATGAGAGTAGTTGATATCCGACTTGAGATGTCGGCAGAGTTCGTTGCCATCCATGCGAGGCATCATCACGTCGGAGACTACAACATCCATATCGTGGTGGTGAAGAATGTCGAGTGCTTCCACGCCATCATGTGCTTTCATGACGTGGAACCACTTGCGAAGTCCGTCGGCCGTAGCACGCAAGAGCTCGTCGTTGTCCTCGACCAGAAGTATGCGGAAAGAACGTTTTGATTCGATGGAATCGGCATTATTTGCATTTTCCGCCATCTCGGAGCCTTCATCTAAGGGCGTCTTGAGATCTGACGTATCGGTCTCATCCTGACGTATGGGCAGCGACAATGTGAAATTGGAACCTCCGCCTACTGCGTCAGCGTAAGTGATGTCGCCTCCGTGGGCCGTTGCCAACATCTTGGCATAGGACAGTCCGAGGCCTGTGCCGAGGTGTGCCGCCGTAGCATCGCCAGCAATCTGATAGTACACGTCGAAGATACGCGGCCGTTCAGACTCAGGTATACCCGGGCCGTCGTCGATGATTGATATGGCGAAGTGTTCGTCGTCGGTCTGTTCGAGACGCATGATAACCTCAGAACGGGCGTACTTGAGTGCGTTGCCAAGCAGATTCATCAGCACTTTCGACACTTTGTCGCGGTCGAGGGTGGTGGTGAGAGGCGTAGGCGGCAGCTGCAGTTGCAACGAGAGTCCCTGCACCTTCATCGGGTCTTTGAACTGTCGGTAAATGCCATCGAGCAGAGCCGCCACTTCACAATTAGTGAGGTGCAACTGTATGGTGCCGCCACTCTCCACCTTTTGGAAATCAAGCAACTGGTTAGTGATGCCGAGCAGATAGTTGGTATTGCGACGGATGGCATGTACGTGGTTGCGGTCTTCGTCGGTGAGGTTGCTATCCTCCATCTGTTCGAGCGGCAGGTTGATGAGGCTCAGCGGTGTGCGTATCTCGTGAACAAGGTTGATGAAGAAATTGATTTTCGACTGGAAGTTATCCTTCTCCTGCCGCAGTTTGTACTCCTCCATCTGTGCTTCGTAGGAGCGGCGCAGCTTACGCTGTGCACGACTGAAAAAGAGATAGGCCAGAGCAGCTACGACAAGGGCATAGAAAGCATAGGCCCAAGGCGTGCGATACCATGGCGACAGCACTGTAATGCGTAGGCGAGCCACGCGTTCGGGATCTTCTTCGCCTGCCTCGCGCAAAAGGAAGGTGTAGGTTCCGGGCGGCAGATTAGAATAGGTAGCCTCAATTCCTGCCGAGCCTCTCGCCCAAGTCTTGTCGAAGCCGTCCATCATGTATTCGTAGCGCACTAAATTACGGCTGCTGAAACGTGGCGAGGCGAAGTGGAGAGTGAAATGGTTATCGTTGAACGGAAGGCTTATCGCCTCAGTGACGTAGAGTTGGTGGTCGAGTCCGAGACGTTTGAGTTCCGCCTGACTATCGTCAATATTGGGGAAGCTGATACCGCTGATGTAAACTGGTCGGCGAGCATCCACCGCGGTGGCCTTAGAGGGCGTTACACGCACTAATTCGCCGCCTACTCCTGCTAAGAGATGACCGTCGGCAGTGAAGCAGTTGGCATTCCAAGGGTTCTGCTCGCGGCGTTCCTGCTGGGAAAGGTGAATGTATGTGACCTGCGGGGTTCCATTGTGACCAATGCGTGCTAAGCCGTAGTCGGTGCCGAGCCATATATTGCGGTCGGCATCCTCCTGAATAAAGTATATCTGTTCGTGTTGGAGCGGGGAATCGGCTGTGCCGTAGCGTTCAAAATCATCGGTGGCTGGAGCGTAGGTACAAAGACCGCCGCCCTTGGTAGCTACCCACACCGTGCCTCTGCTGTCGCAGGCTACGCTGGTAATGGCATTGGCTGGTAGAGAACGACTATCGTCGCTATTGGAGAAATAGGCTTGAAATCCTATCGAGGCACCACGTTTGACGAGAAGGCCGTGACCGTCGGTACCAGCCCATATATTACCGCTTTTATCCTCGACCATGTCGGTGATACCCGTCATGGAGCTTATCTCAGAGAAGAACATGAAATGGTCTTGTTTGCGGTCGTAGAGGCGGAGTCCCCAGCTGGTGCCTACATATATGTCGCCGCCTGCAGTGCGAAGCAGACTGTATACCTCGTTAGAAGCTATGGTATAAGGGCGGTCGGCAGAGTAGGTATAATGGCGCAGGGCTCCAGTGCGCATATTCATAACGTATAGTCCTGCTTTCTGGGTACCTATCCACAAGTCATCGGCATCCTCCATGAGGGCACTCACTTCACTGATATTTGACGAGAGTATCGAAGGTTGATGACAAAGCGTGGAACCAGGTTCGCAAACATAGAGGCCGACATCGGTACCAACCCATATGCGGCCGTCGCCTGTGGTGCAAAGTGCCCGCACCTGGTTGCGAAGGTTACGATTAGAGTCCGGCAACGCAATTATCTCAAAGCCATGAGGGATAGCAGGTTGTGAATTAACACCTCCCCGCTCAGTCAACACCCAAAGGGTGCCGTCGTCTGAGGTCAGAATATCGTTGATGCAATCGTCGCTGAGTGATGTGGAACCCATAGCGTGCTCGTCGATACGAGTGAGCGAACTCTCGTTGAGGCTATAAGCATACAAACCATGATCTGTGCCCATGAGCAGCTTATCGTTCTGAGCCATAAGAGCACGGACATAGAAAGCATTGCCGCCGAGAGCTACGCGGTCGAGGCTGTGCGAGTCTGTATTAAGGCGAAAAAGGCCTTGATCGCAGCCCACGAAAAGGCGGCTTCCTATATTTTCGACACACATCTTGTTCTTGTCGACGACAAAGCCCGGTACCTCATATTGCCGCTGATAGTGACCATCCTGATCGTAGACGAGCAGCTGGCCGTCGAGCGAGACGAGATAGACCAACCCATCGGCAGCAATCGTCAGGTCGGAAAGGAAACTATTGTGACGACTGTCCTGCGTGAGCGTGCCGGTAGCAGGATCGTAGAGGAATAGTCCCTGGCCCTGAGTGCATATCCATATCAATCCGTTCTGCGTGCGGGCCATCTTGTCGACGGTGCAGCTGATAGGCACGCCATATCGTGTGGCTGCCTCAAAACGGGTGAAAGTGTTGTCCTGACGATGGTAAACATAGAGGCCGAAGTCGCCTCCAAGCCATATATCGCCGTCGTGCTCGAAGAGCGAAGTAATCATATTGTTCTCGAAAGCCATGCCACCGCCTACCATATTACGGTATACCACGTTACGGCGACCATCGAAACAGTTGAGACCATTGGCAGTGCCTATCCACATGAAACCATAGCTGTCCTGAAGGGCACAGAGAGCACGGTTGTCCGACAGGCCGTCGACGGTCATATAGCTCTTAAAGCTATAAGGTGCTGCATGCAACGTAGCTGCCAGCATTATAAATAATATCTGGCTAATGAAACGTCTGCGTGAAGAGTTTAGGGCTTTATACATTGAGCAATGAACTTGAAACTATAAACTAAACTACATGCAAAGATATATGTTTTGGCTCAACTAATTGCACTTTTCACTAAGGAAAATACTCGTAAAAGGGTTTTTAGCTTGAACTTTTCCTTTTCTGACTTATTTTTTTTCCTTTCTGCGCTCTAATCGGCCTACCTTTGCATTGCAAAACATGATTTATATGAAAAAATACTTATTTATCATCATGCTGGCACTCACAACAGCAGCCAGCGCACAGAGGCAGTACTCCAATCCCATCATCGATCGCAGTCTGCCCGACCCCACAGTGATTCGAGTAGGTAGCCTTTTCTATCTCTACGCTACCGAAGATATCCATAATGTGCCTATCTACTCCTCACGCAACCTGACAACTTGGAGCTATGTCGGCACCTGTTTCACGGATGCTACTCGTCCGAAAATGGTGCCGGGCGGAGGCATTTGGGCTCCTGACATTAATAAGATAGGCAACCAGTATGTCCTTTACTACTCCAAGAGCACTTGGGGCGGTGAATGGGAGTGCGGCATCGGCATAGCTACGGCCCTTTCGCCGCGTGGTCCGTTCAAGGACCATGGCAAACTGTTCATCAGTTCCGAAATCGGTGTTCAGAACAGCATCGATCCCTTCTACATCGAAGATGACGACGGGCGCAAATACCTCTTTTGGGGCAGTTTCCGAGGCATCTATGCCATAGAACTTGCCGACGACGGTCTCAGCGTTAAGGAAGGCGCCGAGAAAGTGAAGATCTCTGGCGGCATGACCGAGGCCACATACATCCACAAGCACGACGACTACTACTACCTAATAGGCTCTGCCGGCTCGTGCTGCGAAGGCATCAAAAGCACTTATCGACTCGTCATGGCCCGCTCGAAAAACCTTCTCGGCCCCTATGTCGACAAGAACGGAAAGAAGGCTATGGACGACAATTTCTCGCTACTGCTTGAAAAGAGCAGCGAGGTTGTAGGTCCAGGCCACTGCTCTGAGATAGTACAGGACGATGCCGGACAGGACTGGATCCTCTACCACGGCTTCGATGCAAAAGACCCTGATGCCGGTCGTAAGGTGTACATGGACCGCGTCACCTGGTTACGAAGCGGCTGGCCTTATATCCACGACCGCAAGCCTTCGACTACTGCCGATGCGCCCCTCTTCGGTTCTGCTGTTGATGTTGAGGATCTGCCAGAAGAGGCCGAAGGCTTTGTAGTGCGTCCCCGCACTGTACGCGACAGCTTCCTTATCCAATCCACCAGCGACCTCAGCAATTTCCGTTGGCAGCTCGTCAGCCTTCATGGCAAGGTGATGAAGCAGGGCAAGGCAAAGAAAGAAGTACGCGTGAGTGTCTATGATGTGCCGGAGGGCATGTACGTTGTCAACGTTAAGAGCAAGAAGGGACAGACAAGTCAGAAGATACTGCGAAAGCCGTAGTACTGAACTGAATAACAGGGAGGCCTGAGCCTCCCTTTTTGTTTTTATGATCTTCTCCGCAATACTTTTTCCGCGGCAAGTCACTTGATCAAAGCACACAAATTGTTCAAACCAATGCTAAAATCTTTTCATTTTGACATGACGACGTGCTTCTGAGCAGTTTTTTCCCTAATCTGACAATGTGTAATTCAATATAATACACTACTTTTGCATCGGTTTTGCCACACACTTAACTGACTTAAACGTAGTTTACATAATGAAAAAAGCATATTGCATCATAGCAGCCATTGCCTTATTTGCAATGACAAACACCACAACAGCTGCCACGCGATGGGTGGATGTCACAGCTTCATATTTCAATAACCCCTCGTTCCAGACAGGCGACAAGGGTGATTGGACATACGAAGGTGAAGCTAATTCGTTTGCACTAATCCGTGTAGGATGCATAGAGATGTGGCAAGGCTGGATGCATATGTCGCGCAAACTGTCGGTTCCAAATGGGCGCTATCGTTTCAGTCTGCAGGCTCTCTACCGATTCCGCCGCCACCAATGGGCCTACGAGCAGTGGGTAGCCGGCGAAGACGAGCATACCGCCTTCTACTATGCCAACGGTGAAGAACGCGAGGTGCCCAGCGAATACACCTTTGCCTTCACACAAAATCCCGGAGGAGCCACTTACCACCCCGACGACACTCATTGGTACTGCAATTCGATGGAAACGGCCGAGATGGCTTTCGACCAAGGAGCCTTCAAATGCGAGGTGGAAGTAGAGGTAACCGACGGCTCGCTGCTTCTGGGCATATACAACGACAGCGAGATGACACACACCGACAACTGGCTCGTCGTGGACAATATCAAACTCGAGCACCTGACAGAGTACAACGAGCCTTCGGCAGGCGACCTTTGTTTCAACGAGCTTGTGGCTGCCAACGTGGACCTACAACTGAGCCCCGCTTACAATTTCGATAGTTGGGTGGAGATATTTAATTCCAGCAGCAAATCACTGTCGCTAAGCGGTTGCATCCTCAGCGACCATGCCGGGCACCGCTGGCAGATGCCTGCCGGTGTGGGATCGATAGCGCCATACAGTTTCAAGCAAATATGGATGGGCAGCAACGACATTCGCCCTGTACAGGCGCCATTCAAGCTCGACTGCGAAGGCGGCACAATAAACCTCGAGAGCCCCGGCGGCACACTGCTCTGCTCTGCAGAATATCCCGAGGCAATCAGCCGCACATCCTATGCACGTACCACTGACGGGGGCAGCACGTGGAACTGGACGGATACGCCCACACCTGCTGCTTCCAACGCCACAGCTGATTACTCCTCAGTGCGTACCGCTGCGCCCGACGTAAAGACCGACGGACAACTCTTCGACGACCGTCTGCGCATAGTAGTACACACGCCTCTTGACGCGACTCTGCGATATACCACCGACGGCACCACTCCCACCCTTACCAATGGCGAGACGTCGACCAACGGTATTTTCAACATCAACCAAACCACGGCATTCCGTTTCCGCTGTTTCATCAAAGGTCAGCTGGCCAGTGAAGTCGTCACACGTCAATATATCCGTCGCAATCATGCTCACACGCTGCCTGTCATTGCCGTGTCAACGCCCGATGAATACCTTTATGATGACATGATAGGCGTATACACACGCGGCACAAATGGCTGCACGGGCAACGGGCAGTCGACACCGGCCAATTGGAATATGAACTGGAACCGACCTGTCAACTTCCAATACATCCTTCCCGAATCAAACACTATGGTTCTGAATCAGGACGTGGACTTCGCCATCTCCGGCGGATGGACACGCTCCAGTTCAATTAAATCCTTCAAACTTAAGGCCGACCGCGTCTACGAGGGGCAGAACACAATGCCCTACGCTTTCTTTGACGCCAAGCCATATATCCGTAATAAAACCCTGCAAGTACGTCGAGGAGGTAACGACGGCGGCTGCCGCATCAAAGATGCTGCGCTGCACGAGATTATCCAGCGTTCAGGCGTCGACATTGACGTAATGTCATATCAGCCCGCAGTTCATTATATCAACGGCGAGTACCGCGGCCTCATCAATGTGCGCGAGCCCAACAACAAGGACTTCGCCTACTCCAACTGGGCCATAACCAAGGATGATATAGAGATTTACGAGCAGAGCCCCGACTCGGGTGCCTTCATGATGATAGGCCGCCCTGATGCGCTGCTGCACCTCTACGACCTCTCGGCCACGGCCGCCAATGCCGAAACATACGCCGAGATATGTTCCCTGGTCGACATCGACGAATTCATCAACTACATGGCAGCTGAGCTATACCTCGGCTCATGGGACTGGCCCGACAACAACCTCAAAGCCTATCGTGCCAAGGATGGCGGACGCTTCCGCGTCACTTTCTTTGACCTTGATGCAGCTTTCGGCACCGACGGCCGCGGCATGGACGAGGAGGGCGAGATATACATCGGCGGCAACACTTTCCGATGGATCGACGGCATGCAATGGCATCGCTACGACTATATCTACGACACAGCAGAGCGTCGTTACGGCGAGATTAAGTTCTGCACATTCTTCCTCAATATGCTCGAGAACGATGACTTCCGCCGCCGTTTCATCGACACATTCTGCATCATGGGCAGTGTCTTCGAGCCTACACGTGCCGCTGCCATCTGCGACGAGCTTGGCGAGCGCGTACGCAAGACCATGTCGTGGGAAGGTGCCAGCCCAGATGGTTCGCTCAATGAAATCCGCGAAAAACTCAAAGGACGTGCCGAAGGATTCGTCTCGCAGATGAAGGAATACGAACGTCTGCGCCTTGCCGAAGTGGCAGAGCAGCAAGTGCGTATTGTCGTAGAACCGGCCAATGCAGGTGATTTCTACATCAACGAGGTTCACGTTCCTTATTCAGAATACGATGGCAAACTGTTCCCTCCTGTCAAGTTGCGTGCCGAAGCTCGCGGCGGTTATAAGTTCCTCGGCTGGCGTTATGCCGACAACTCTTCGCGCTTCATCACAACAAATGCCAAGATGTCTATGCCTGCAGGCGAGGACATCAAACTTGTGGCATCGTTCCGCAAGCTCTCATCCACAGAACGGAGCAAAGGGTTCCCCAATATTCGCATCAATGAAGTAAGTGCTGCCAATATCATCTTTGCCAACGACAACTACAAGCGCAACGACTGGATTGAGCTCTACAACACTACCGACAACGATATCGACCTCACCGGCCTCTACCTAAGCGACGACAAAAACGACCCGCAGAAATATCAGATAGCAGCTACCAGTGCTGATATTCCTACAGTAATCCCCGCCCATAGCTACGCCATCGTTTGGTGCGACAAGGCCGAGGGCACACGGGCTCTGCATGCTCCCTTCAAGCTCGATGCCGATGGCGGATGTGTGAGCATTACGGCTGCCGACGGTTCATGGAGCGACATCCTCTACTATCCTCCTCACGACGGCCGTCAGACCGTAGCCCGCTTCCCCGATGGCTCTGAAGATATCTTCGTCACCAATGTTCCTACGATTGCTGCCGCCAACCGTCGCAGCAGTTACCTCGAAAAGGTGGACCAAGCGGCAGTGGGCATCGAAGGCATCGCCGACAACACTGTTGCCGACCTCAGCCTGCACCGCGAGGGCAATCAGATTGTTGCCACCTCATCTACGGCCCTCACTGCACACCTTCAGCTCTTCACCTCCGATGGCCGCTGCATCCATGAAGCCAGCCTCCGTTTCAACGGAACGAAAGCCGTAGCCCCAATTCCATCGCTCGGTCATGGTATTTATGTGGCTCGCGTGAGCGACAACCAAGGCCGTACAGCGGTTACAAAATTCAACAACTAAGACATTCCACTTCCACAGGGAATAAGCCTCAAGCTATTCAGACAACACATTAATATAATTAATATATATGTTCAGACAAATTCTATTCATCATTTGCTGCTGCCTGACGGCAATATATGCCTCAGCCCAGACAGCACAAAGCCAAGTACCGCTGGCTGACCCATATATCCTGCTCGACGGCGACACATACTATGCCTATGGCACCAACAATGCCAATGGCATCGAGTACTGGAAGTCGAGCGACCTTCATAACTGGGTATACGGCGGCTTGGCCCTGAGCAAGGCAAACACCACTGAGAAGCAATGGTTCTGGGCGCCCGAGGTTTATTTCAAGAATGGGCAGTACTATATGTATTTCTCAGCCAACGAGCACCTCTTCGTGGCTACAGCCGATTCGCCGCGCGGTCCATTCAAACAGGTTGGCGGCTACATGATGCAGTCGCTCATCGGCGACGAGAAATGCATAGACTCGAGCGTGTTCTTCGACGAAGATGGCAAAGCATACTGCTTCTTCGTTCGCTTCACCGACGGCAACTGCATCTGGCGTTGCAGGCTCGACAACGACTACATCACTCCTGTCCCCGGTACCCTTAACCTCTGCGCCAGTGTAACTCTTGATTGGGAGAACAAACTGGGCAGGGTATGCGAAGGCCCATTTGTGATTAAGCATAACCGGACATATCTTTTCACCTATTCTGCCAACGACTACCGTAGTCAGGACTATGGTGTAGGCTGTGCACGCAACACACGCATCACAGGCGGATGGACGAAGAATGCTCGTCCCATACTCCAACGTGCACAAGGTCTGGTAGGCACCGGTCACCATTCGTTCTTCACTGACAAAGAAGGTAATCTGCGCATTGTGTTCCATGCCCACAACTCCACCGAGGCCGTAGCACCGCGCCTGATGTATATAGGCAGCGCCGAAGCCGAAGCCTCCACTATAAAGATTTCCGATGAGCCCTTCATCGTGCCGAAAAAGGTTTCCGTAGGCATCGAGAGCCCAACGGCTCAAGCCTCAATGCCTTACTTCTACGACCTCGCCGGCCGCCGCACCTTAACACTCCAAAGAGGCATCTATGTTGCCAACGGACATAAGATAGCACTCCGCTGATAATACTCACACAAATAAATACACCTTTATGAGAAGACTACAACACATCCTGATTGCTGCGACGTGCCTTTGCGTCGCTACAACCACCGTTCAAGCTCAGAGCGACGAGTTCTTTACGCCTTATAAAACGAGTTCTCTACGCCTACCGGCAGTACCGCTATTGACCAACGACCCTTACATCTCTTTTTGGTCGCCCTTTGACAAGTTGACCGACGGCACTACCCGCCACTGGTCGGATATCGAGAAACCTATGGATGGACTGCTCCGCGTCGATGGTAAGGCCTACCGTTTCATGGGCACCGGTCGTGGCTGCCTGCTCAATTCCATAGCTCCCATGGCCGGCGAAGAAGCCTGGGAAGGACGAGTCAGCTATGAGAGGCAATCTGGCAACGACTGGACACAGCGTACTTTCGACGACAGCAGTTGGTCTAAAGAACAAGCTGCCTGGGGAACAAGGAATGAGTATCCGAATGTTCGTAACCCATGGACCGCAGCCAATTCCGACATATATGTTCGCCGCTCAGTAACGCTGACATCTGAGGACTTGGAGAAAGACCTGTGGATTCAGTTCTCACACGACGACGTATTTGAGTTGTATGTCAACGGCTCACGTGTCGTAGCCACCGGCGAAACATGGCTTCAAGGTGAGACACACCAAATCACAGCTTCCGAGAAACGTTACTTCCGTGTAGGCGAAAACATAATAGCTGCACATTGCCACAACACTACTGGCGGTGCCTACATCGACTTCGGCCTCTTCGAGAACACTTACCAAGTGCCACAAGGCGTTCAGGTGGCCCAGCAAAAGAGTGTTGACGTAATGGCTACATCAACCTACTACACCTTCACTTGCGGTCCAATAGAGCTCGACCTGGTATTCACTGCTCCTATGGTGATTACCGACCTGGACCTCATCTCTACACCTATCAACTACATTTCGTATCGCGTCCGCTCAACCGACGGTGCCGCTCACGATGTTCAGTTCTATTTCGCCACAACGCCTATCATGACCGTAAACGAAGCCTTCCAGGCTGTAGATGTCGAACTCGTCAATGAACGCGGCGTAGATTATGTGAAGGCAGGTTCCACAGCTCAGAACGTTCTGGGCCGTGTGGGCGACCTCATAAGCATCGACTGGGGTTATCTTTATCTGCCCGCCGTCAACGGCAAGGCAGTGTTTGCGCCCACGGCAATAACGGAGAACACCTTCGTGACCACGGGCGGCCTGCCTGCTTGTGCCGACAAGGTCACTAACCAATCGCCGGCCAACACCACCACCCTCGCCTACTGCCACGACTTCGGAAGCGTAACCACAGGCTCCAGCTACATGATGATCGGCTACGACGAAGTGAAGGATATCCGCTACTTTGGGCAGGATTATCCGGGCTACTGGGCACGCAACGGCAAGACCATCACCGAAGCCTTCGATGATTTCCGCGACAACTACGACAGCAATATGCGTCGTGCCCGCGAGCAGGATCAGATTATCTACGACGACGCACTTGCCTCTGCCAACCGCCAGTATGCCGAGCTGCTCTCGGGCGTGTACCGTCAGGTGCTGGCTGCACACAAGCTTTTCCAAGACGATGGCGGACGCCTGCTCTACTTCTCAAAGGAGAACAACTCCAACGGCTGCGTCAATACCGTAGACCTGACTTACCCGTCGGCCCCTCTCTTCCTGATGTATAACACCGACCTGCAAAAGGGCATGATGACCAGTATCTTTGAGTACAGCAAAACCAGACGTTGGACCAAGCAGTTTGCAGCCCACGACCTTGGTACCTATCCTCATGCCAACGGACAAGTCTACGGCGGCGACATGCCCCTTGAGGAAAGTGGTAATATGCTGACTGTGGCTGCCATGATCTCGAAGATCGACGGCAACACCGACTGGGTTGATACGTATTGGAGCATTTGCGGACAATGGGTGCGCTACCTCGTCAGCAATGGTCAAGACCCAGCTAATCAACTCTGCACCGACGACTTTGCAGGCCACTGGGCTCACAATGCCAACCTTGCCATCAAGGCTATCATGGGTATTGCCGGATATGCCGAGATGGCTAAGATGAAAGGTCTCAACAGTACATACGAGCAGTATATGCAGAAAGCACGCGAGATGGCTGCTAAATGGATGGAGGATGCCGACGACGGTAACCACTATCGTCTGGCTTACGACCGCGAAGGCACTTGGAGCCAGAAGTATAACCTCGTATGGGATAAGATGTGGGGGCTTGACCTCTTCCCTGGCGTAGCCGAAAAGGAGATTACTTTCTACCTTAACAGACAGAACACATACGGCCTGCCTCTCGACAGCCGTCAACTTTACACCAAGAGCGACTGGATTATGTGGACTGCTTCTATGGCCAGCAACAACCGCCGCTTCCAGTCTCTCGCAAACAATGTATACAAGTGGGCCAATGAAACGGTCACCCGCTGGCCGCTGAGCGACTGGTACTACACCGACTCCCCGAAGGCCGTGGGCTTCCGCGCCCGCAGCGTTATCGGCGGATTCTGGATGAAGGTGCTCATGGACAAGTGGGCTGTCGATCCCGACGGAATTGAAGGTCTCGCCGCCCCCGCCTCTTCAGCTGAAGGCAAAGGTGTTGAAGCAGTGTTTGACCTGAGCGGTCGACGTGTCGATAATACTCAGATGTCACGTGGCCTGTACATCGTCAATGGCAAGAAGGTAATTATCCGATAATTCAAGCCTGCCCTAAACATGAAGGGGATGTGTCGAACCGCTCGGCACATCCCCTTCCTTTTTGATTTGGTATTAATAAAGAGCTCGATAGTAAAAGTCCTACAATGGTTGCCTCTGTATGAGCAATACTAATTAATTAGCGATTATCCTTTAAGCCATAGCAGGTGATAAGCGGCCTTCTCCCTGTGTCCCGCTTCTGCGGGTTATCCCCGCCGTCTCTTGAAAGGCGCATTCGTTGTTTTTTTAAAAAACGCCAAACACTCCGACATCCCGAAATCCGCTCCAGTAGAGGGCTCAGAGGGCCTTAGTGACGCGGAGTGTTGCTTCTTCAAAACATTTAAGCGGTGGCTGCCACGTAAAAAAAACCAACAGGACAGAGTATAACGGCCATTTTGCCAAGTCTAATAGCCAACACGAACCGGGCTTTCCGACTATTCTGTCAAGGCTAACAGCCAACAAGACCGGGCATTCCGGTTGTTCTGACACGATCGAACAAGCTATATGACCAGTCGTGCTGGCAGATACGACCGTTTGTGTTGGGTGGACCACCATGGTGATCCACCTCATATGACCGGTCTAATCGGGCTACATGCCTAACCATGCAAGCAGATACGACAAGCGTAATACAACAGCGTCACAGTACTTACATAAAGAAACGAGGGCACCCCGACGCGGGATGCCCTCGTTGTAATTGAGGAGCGGTTTGCTTACTTCACCACAACCTTCTTGTTGCCAATGATGTTCACACCGCGCTGCAGCTTGCTTACGCGCTGACCAGCTACGTTGTAGATCTTAGCATCGTCGGTTGTAGTTTCAATGCCCTTCACTGTTTCGATACCTACCTCCTTGTCCGGGCCGTAGTAAACAGCGCGGAAGTTATCGGCTACGATCCAGTTGCCGTCGCGGTTGCCGGCTTCCTTGGCAATACCAATGTAAATCTCGGTCTTATCCTTTTCTACGTAGATCTTGAGGGTGTTCCAGTAGAGACCATACTCGAAGAACTGTGAAGCCTGATACATAGAGTTAGGAATGTTACCGATTGCAGAGTCATCGCCTTCGCCCGGAGCCTTGTCAGCACCCTCGTGGATGTAAGCGATAGGCGCTTCGTCCATGTCAGCAAACAGAACGGGAGCGGGCATGAGCTCTTCGCCGTTAGCAACGCTTTCGGCATGAGCACCATGATCACCGTCGCGGTAGTAAGCCTGAACCTTGATTTCATAAGTACCCTTCTTGGGGAAGGTGACAGGCTGACCTAAAGTATACTCCTGGGTGTTCCAAGTCTCGGTGTTCTTGTCGCCGAAGTAATGAGTACCCCAGCCCCAGCCTTGGTTGATGCCGTCCCAAGGATTGTCAAGAGCAGCAAACTTGTTGAAGCTTGCATCGCGGATGATGACGGTAGCGTCGACGGGACTTTCAGCAGTAGCATTGTCGAGCAGTGCAAGACGATCGTCCTTTGTCACGAGAATCCACTCTGCCATCTCGTTGACAGGCTCCTCCCAGAGGCAGGTGATGGTGTTGTAGTATCTCCAACCTGTGTCAGTATTAGCTGTGGGATCGAAAGCGAGATAACCCTTATCTGCACACAAGATGTTGAATACACCGGGCTTGCCGTCAACGGGCAGGAAGGTGTAGACGCTCTTGTTACCATCAGCGCAGTCAAGATACGGACCGGCACCGCTGTTGCCGAGGAAGCGGTCGCGGGCATCGCCCTGAATGAGTTCGTCGAACTGGATATTGTAGCCACCTTCAGTCTCATAGAATGTAGCCTCGAGACCGGGATAACCGATAGCAGCGTGTGTACCCCAGTCGGCACCGTTGGTCAGGTAAGCGCCTGTACCTACATTGTAGATATAGAACTTGCCTTCGTTGACGGGATCGTGGCCGGGCCATTCGCTATTAAGATCCTTCTCGAGGTGAGAAACCTTACGCACTGAGCGCAGTTGGTCAACCTGTCCGGCGGTGCCGGCAGTACCCTCTTCGCAGAAGGCTTCGTACTCGGTGACGTCGATGCCGTCGGCCTTAGCAGCAGCAATTACCTTGCGCAGCATGGTAAGGTCGTTGTCCTTGGCAAACTGCAATGCATCTCTCAGTTCCTCAAGTGCGGTCTTCTGAGCGGCCATGTCTTCGCTGCTGAGCACTGCCTTAGCATTGGCTATAGCCTCATCGAGTACTGCCTTGATGGGATTAGGCACATCGCCTGCAAAGCCCTCTGCTTCGGGAAGGAGAAGTTCAATCTGGGGAGCGAAGGGGTTGAGTGCAGGATATTTCTCAGGATACTCGTACTTAGATACGGTGAGATGACCGAAGACGAACCAGAAGGACTTGAAATCGTCGCAGTCGCCGAACTGAGCTACGATAGTCTGTTCCTCTTGCTGAGCAGTGAAGTCAAGCGACACGTGTACAGAATTATCTTCTTCGACACCAGCGAAAGGACACTCGAATGTAGCCAATACATTGCCGCCAGGAGCCAAGGCTGATTCACTTGTCCAAAGGTCATACACGTTGGAGATGAATACGTGCATGGGCACGCCGTGCCATGAGTTGTACTCACAGCCAGCATAGTCGAACATGAAGTTGTAGTCCTCGTCGGGTACAGTAGCAATCTTAGTCATCAGAGGCTCAAAGCCGCCGATACCGGAGTAACCGTCGATGTAGTTGACATCCTCAGCCTCTTCGTAGTCGATGATGCTCTCGCCCTCAGCAGGCCAGTAAACGCTCTTGTGATCGTCGTTGGTCTGCCAGTTGTTCATGTCCTTGTATTCGGTGTACTCTACGGGAACAAGAGTGCGGTCGCCGAGGCTCACAAACTTTCCGCCAGTGTACTTGTAGAGCTTCTTGTCGGTAGTGTTGAACACCATCTTGCCTTCATACACTGTGATACCGGCAGCGCTTACAGCAGCCTCGCCATCGGGGCTGACAGCAAACTTGGCACCGTTGCCGGCAAAGAATCTCTTGCCGCTTACCTTGTCAACAAGGCCGGCATCACCGGTTGAAGCCACGAAAGGCTTGAGGTCCATTACCAGTTCCTCGCCTTCGTAGATCTTGAAGCTATAAAGCTTGAAGAAGCCCCATGAGTTGTCAAGGTTGCCACCGTTGTTAAGGTCGAAGATGTACATCGGATGAGTACCATCGTCGAAACCTGCTTCGGTGTAGATCTCAGTGTAAGGCTCGTCGAAGCCCTCGGTGAATACCTGAAGGACATCTTCTGTCACATCGATGGTAATCTTCTCGCCAAAGGGGAGAGTGGCGCTACCACGCATTTCCTGAGTGGCACGTGCATAGCAACCTGCATCGTCGCTGCTGAAACGCGAGAAGAAGATGAGGGCGTTGTTGGTGATGTTGCGACGAGCGCCGAACACAGCCTCATAAGCTTTTACTTCATTCTGAGTCAGGTTCACTTCAGCTACAATACGGGTGTTAGCCTTGTGGATGTACTCAGTATTGATGTAAGGATGAGCCTGCATGTCTGGCGTAGTCTCGATGTACTCAATCTCGGTGTCGCCGCCGCCAGCAACCTTCAGAGTGCTGACCTGCTCGTATACACCGTAGCGTTCGTACGCGTTTACGTTGTTACGAACGTAAACCTTGCCGTCGGCCTGGTTAAACACGTAGGGATCCGAGCCCTCGTAGCTGTCGATGTTCTCAACGACCGTCACATTGGGCGAGTCCTGAGCCATTGCTACGTTGAAGCCTGCAGCCCAGAGGATGCAAGCGAAGAAAAGTAAAACTTTCTGTTTCATACGTTAATAATTTGGTTAATAATGTGAATTGTGATTTTATGTTCTTACATTAACTTACTTTACTAATACCTTCTTGCCGTTGACAATGTATATGCCTTTGGTAGGCTTGCTCATACGCTGACCGGCAAGGTTGAATATCTCGGAATTATTCATTCTTAATTCTTCATCCTTCATTTCATTGATACCATCGGGTTGCGGTTCTACTACGATAGAGCAGATGCGCGAGCGCCAGGAAGCGGGCATTTGACTGACGGACTCAGTGAAGGTGTAGCTGGAACCAGAGTAGTCGGCTTTGGAATAGACGGTTATCTGGTAGCCCTCGGCTAATTGTATGGCATAAACAGTGTGGTATGCATATGCCAGGTTGTTGATGGGGAATCCATAGCCTGCGAGCTCGCCGGGAGTATAACGTCCTTCGGGCAAGCTGATGTTATAACCTCCAAATTCACTCTTGGCATAGAGCGTTACGGCAGTGGGCTGGGGTTTGCCGTCAGCAGCTAGCGGCGGCGTGGCAAAGAGCTGGTTCATACCTGTAGCCCAGTCCTTCAGGTTCCAGGTCTCGTCGTTGTACACCCAAACGAATCCGCCCACAACATTAGCATTATCACGCCATGCCTGCATCTGATTCAAGGATGTCTGCATGTTGGTTTGATAGTTGGTGCGGCCTGCCAGGAGAGGTATGTCGCCAAAGTGCCAGTTGGCAGGATTGTTCTGTGCACCGCCATCGTAGCATTGAATGAGCACGCGGTCGCAAGCTCCCGGCTTCTGGGCATTTAGCTGATTGACCAGCGACTGCCAGAAGGTCTTGTTCATATATGGTGCTATGGAAGTGCGATAACCCAGATCGTACATCATGGCATGGAAACGCACGGCAGTTGATACGTCGTAACACTGTTCGTCGTCGTTGTTCACACCGTCGATTATAGGCAACGCTTCCTTCAGCGCGCGGAAATTACGATAAAGAGCTGTCTGCGTGAGGTCGCCAGTGTTGGCGTTCAGGATAGCCTTGATATTATTGTAGGAATCGTTCCCCCAGCCACCAATGACGATCTCTATGCGGTGAATGGCAGAGTTGTCAGCCTTCAGCGCCATGATGTCATCTATATAATCAGGCTGTGTCCTATCGAACACATATTTCCCGTTCTCGCAAATGGTCTCGCCGTCAGTAAGGAGTGTGCCGTCAGGATTGACGTGAACGTTGAAGAGCAGCACATAGGTAAAGCCCGACTCCTTAAGCTTTGAGATTGTCGACGGGCGCTCACGACGAATATGTCCGCCCACGTATACCCCAGACCATGCCATATGACTGGCGGGATTCACTTCTATGGGAGTAGGCTCGGGCTCGTCCTCGGGTTTAGGTTTCTCCTCGTAAGGCAGCGTAGGATCAGTATCGAAGATAGTATTGGCAGCGGCACTGGCTGCTGTTGAGAGGCCGAAGTCGTCCTTAGTATTGTCTGCTGTACCCTTCTGCAGCCAAGCCGTAGGCGTTACGCCCTCTACGGAGCGGTTGCAATAGGCATGGAGCGCATTATTCGAGAGCCATTCCGCATAGTCGGTTTGCTCCAAATCACGCACGAAACGTCGCACATAACGCATCAGTATGCCTTTGAAGCCTGCCAAGTCGCCATCTTTAACCTGACAGGCATTCACTATGCCGTGGCTATCACAAAGATTGACTTTTGTCCACTGCATTATTTTCTTGGCATCCTTCAAGTACTGCTCGTCGCCATAATACTTATAAAGCATACAGGCCGCTCCCAGCATGGTGCCTTGATTATAGGTGGAGGCCCATTCGTTCTTTGACTTCACCTTCTCCGTGGTTGGATCCCACACTACGCTGTCCCACACCTTGCCCGTGCCCATACGGTTAGCCAGTGTGTAACGCTGCGCGGCATACAGTTCGCGCGCCTTCTCGAAATAATCTTCGCCGCAGCCGGCAAAGCCAAGATAGCATGCAGCCACCTCCGTGGGGCCTGCTATGCAAGAGTTGGTGCCGTAGCGGTCGCCTGAGCTCTCAGCCCATCGCATCAGACCGGTGAAAGGTATGTATGCGCGTTCATATATTTTATCGAAGTTGCGTTTGGCTGTACGGATATAGGTATTGTTTTGTGTCAGCAGACCGAGGCGGGCCACAGCCAAAATCTGCCACATCACATCATCGTTGAAATCGTGTCCGAACCAATGGTAGTTGTCGGTATATACCAAATTATTCCACCATGTGCCTACGTTGGCGTTAAACCAATTATACACTTCCTGAGCCAATGTCAGATAATCCTCGCGGCCTGTAGTCTCGTAGGCATCAAGCAACACTTCCATTTGCTCGGCCTCACCCCATCCGCCTCCTATGAATGTCTTGCGGTTGGTGCCTTTTGTCTCCACGGTCTTGGCGATATAGGCATCTATCATCTCCTCGCGCATCTGCGGGGTGAAAGAGGTCTTAGGTTCCACTTCCACGAATCGCCAGAGTTGGGTATTGTCGTCAGAGGGCTCAGCCAGTACAGGCACGCTACCATTGGCGGTAGTCTTTGCCGTAAGGTACAAATCCTTCGAATTATTCTTTATCTTATAAGTACCTGCCGCCTCGTCCACAGCTTCGAGCACCCATCGCGGTGCACCGCTTCGCGACTGCCTCACCTCGGCTCCGGCCGATGCTGCGGTTGCCGACATCGTCTTGTTTGAATAGGCGTTAGTGATAGAGGTGAATGTATCACTGATAGCCAGTCGCCATTGCTGCGATGCCACGTCAGTCTCATCCCACAGCACCACGTTCACCGGGTTGTCGGCAGAATGGTTGTCCATCTTGGAGTTCTGCACCATCAGCGACATCGACGACGCAGCCACGGGGACAATGCGGTACGTCTTGTCTTCTGACAACTGAGCCTTAGCAGAGAAGCAGCAGACAAGCAGCAAACAGCAGGTTATGAACAACGAATATGAGCGGGACACGTCTCTTTGAAGTTTTTTGTTTCAAGTTAGATTTAGCAGTCACTCTTTTGCGCTCTCCTGTCAAACGGAGGCAGTTAGGGACTATTTCACGGTGCAAAGATAAAACTTTTCTAATCATACAAATGAAAAAAACTTGTCAAAAGACAAAAAATATTATCAAATAACCCTATTTTACCGAAATCACGTGTTATCATGAACACCCTCAGCCCTATTTATTCGACGTTTTATACATGGCTTCAAGTCCATATTCCATCTTAAAAACGCATTCGCTTAATTCACCGATGATAAAAACTTCGGCGAATTAAGCGAATGAGAATGTCCGGTTAAGCGGCAAATACTATGTGGCAGATACTCTGATTTGAACAGAAGTTATCTTTTGCCCCTATTGAAATCTGTCACTTCAATCTGCGGCTTCTGGCCACGGCCGTCCTCACGATGCCATGTCACTGTCACTGTCTTACGCTCGCGTGGAAGCAGGGTGAAGTAGTTGTCGGAGTAGTCGGCAGGCAGGATCTGCTGACCATCTGAGCCTAAGAGATTCAGACGAAGCATAGGTACGAGCGAACGGCCTTTGTTGGTAAGCGTCACGGTGGCGCTGCACATCTCGCCCTGTTCAGCGAATGTTGTCGTTTGCTCTATTTTGGCCTCTTGCAAACTGAGCAAAGGTTTGAAATTACCTTCGACGGAGCCTACATAGTAGTCGTTTTGCGACACGGTTTTCTTACCCTCGCGCAACTCAAGACGAAGCAGAACACAAGCCTGACTGCGCGCCTTGGCGTTAATGGCAAAGAGGGGTGTAGTGCTGTCGTCGGCGCTGTTCAGGCGCTGCGTCTGCTGCCAGAGGCGACGGCCACTGAGGTCGTAGGCGGTAGCCACAGCGGTGAGTTTGTCGTGATTGCCGGCGAAGGCGTTGACCACTTCAACACGGTCAGTGAGCGCATTGAGTTGAATATGCAGGGGTTCGCAAGCCTTCTTCACACCGAAGAAAGCTGCCGTAGGCTCGAAATAGTAGTCGTAGGTCTGCCATACCATCGACGGCCAGCAGGCGTGGCTCATCCAAATAAGAAGGCCTGCGCGGCTGCATGAAGTAGACTCAAACATAGCGCGATAGCCGTTGTAGTTGATGAACTGCGCGCGGCGCGTGAATTCCTCTGCGCTCTGCGAAGGACCAAAGGCCTGATCTACAAGGTCATTGAACTCACTGGCACGCTGGGCGCCACGCAAGGTGTAGTCGTGCTGGCCCCACTGGGTGCTCTGCGGCCACAGCGAATCAGGCTCTATAGTGCGAGTGAGACTTTCAAAATTCATCACGTTAGGCATACCGCGTTCTGTGTGAATCTTGCCGGACTGACGCTCGAAATATACTCGTGCAGGTTGTGCACAATAGGGGCCATGCCCTGTTACACAATCGTCAGCTGAACTGGGTATATAACCCATGCCCGGAGTGAGATTAATAATGTATTGGCGCAAGGCACGGTCAATGGTAGCGGGCGGATAACCCTCATTGCGGCCGCAGAAGATTCCTATGCTGGCATACTGACGTATTCTACGTACATAATCATAGGCATTGCTGAGGAACAGGGGCTCATCGTAGGGATTGGGACCGTCAACTGGATTGGCAAGCCAGAAGTCTTGCCACACCATCACGCCGAGACTGTCGCAGGCGCGGTAGAAATCGTCGTCGCCCGTCATGCCTACCCAGTTGCGGATCATGGTGCAGTGCATTGAGCGATGGAAGGCTACTGCTGCGTCATACTCACGACGGCGGTAGTTGAGATTGTGCTCGTCCATGCCCCAGTTTCCACCAAGAGGCACGAAGCGACGGCCGTTGACATAGATGCGCAGGCTATCGGCCACACCCTCGTAGGTCATCTCGCGCAGACCTACTTTGTATTTGAAAGTGGATAATTGAAGGTTGAGAGCTGAGACTTCCTTAGAGAGTGTAGAGAGACGCGTAGCAGGCTTAAAGGTATAACCGGCCTCATGGAGGATAGGTTCACCATAGCCGTTAGGCCACCACAAAGGCAGGCTTACATCGGCAAGCTGCGGGAAATCGGTGGGTTGGAACTCAATCTCCTGCTCGGAAAGTGCCGGCAGCAGCACATCGCGCTCGAAATGAACGTCGGCAATCCAACCTTCCACACGACCGCGCACAGGCTGGTCGCTGTTGTTGCGCACGAAAACTGTTGGCGCCACCGACACCTTTGGCCCTATATGAGTGGCCACATAGGGATCAGAGAACGTCACGGCTCCTTCACGTGTGAGGTAGACCTCGTTCCAGATGCCGGCATTACGGCCGCGGACTGTTGTTATCCAGTCCCAGCCTATTGTAGCATGGAACGTAGGATTATCGGCCCCGAGTATGCCGCCGTTGAACTGGGTGGTATTGGCATCCTTTTCCTTAACAACGCCGAAATGTTCGTTACAAAGGATTTCAACTGCCACAGCATTCTCGCCCTCGTTGAGCAGGCCCGTGACATCAAAACGCCCACGATGGAAGGCTCCCTCTATGTTTCCTAACAAACTGCCGTTAAGCCATACACGCGCCTTCCAGTTTATTCCGTCGAAGTTGAGGAACGCTCTCTCGCCATTTGCACCGGGCTTCCATTCAAAGACATCGCGGTACCAGAAATTCGAGCGGAAGTAGGATTCCGATATCTGGTCCACCCAGTCGGCATAGTTGGGATTGGGCACTGCACCGGCATTGACATACGAAGTGAGCACTGTGCCTGGCACCGTGGCCCAAATCCATTCGGAGGAATCGAAACCGGGCATGGAGATATCCTTACCTGTAGCCTGCACCTCGGTGGAGCGAGCCAGTTGCCAACGGCCGCCACTGAGTTCATAACGGTCTCCCTTCCACCCGCGTACGGGCTGAGGAACCAGTCGCTGCGATGGACGGCCAAACACCTCTACCTCACGCAGAGCATAGTATCCAGCAGCTGAAGGCTCTTCCATGACGATTGTCACGTTTGAGCCGTCGACAGCAATATCTGCGTGCCATCGCTTCGGCTCCTCTACCCAATGAGGCACCACCTTCTCCACCTTCGCAGGACCGCCAAGATCGATGCGCAACCATTGGTGTCCGCCACCCGCGCTGCGCCACATGCTGGTGAAGCTCTGAGAAGGCTGCGCCCACACTTCTTGCCCGATTTCATCGAAAAAATGCAGGTCGTGAATGGCCCAATATTCGGCGCCAACCATCTCCACTACAAGGCGCAGATAACAGAAACTTACGGAACGTCCGAACGTGATGGTTTGCTCCAGCATCCGAGCCGGCAGATAGTCAACGGCAGTCTGTTTGTTTGGGTCGGAACTGAGTCCGTATTTTGCTTCTTGGCCAGGCAGGCCCTTTCCGCGCAATTCGCCTACCGTAGTCCATGATTTGCCGTCGTCGGAAGCCTGCACAGCAATGACGTAGCCTTCCTTCGCCTTGTCCTTATGGTATGCCACGCGGGCGTCAAGAGTCACAGCACGCGCCGTCAACGCCTCGTAACCGCCCCATCCGTAGCTTATGAACGAGCGCTCGCCCATAAGCACATTATTTGAATAGGGTCCGCCATCGAGAGCCCATTCGGCCTCACGACGCGGCAGCTTACCGGCTGGGGTATATGCCTCAAAGGTTGCCGATGATGCTTCATCTATGATACCATCAGTGACGAGGTGAGCCGTTAGGTTGTAATCGGCTGTTGACGAGGCCAAAGCCGAACGGTGCAACGCCAGATTGACGAGTGGGGCTTCGGCTGCATCCACACGCTCAAAGCGGGGACCGTAAAACTCCGACGGGCGGCCAGGGTACTGACCTATACCGCGAGTGTATGACGATGACGGCACAGTCTGAGCCATAGCACCAACACTTAAAAACAAGGTAAGAGCAGAAAGGAAAGTGCGCATAATAATGTTTATTCCTATGTTTAATTGGTTCATATTTGTCGCAAAAATAGGCATTTCAAGCCAACGACCAAAGAAAAAACTCAGAAATTCGAAACGAGAGTGCTTTTTTTAATATCTATGCTGCACTTTAAACGTAGAGATTTAGTACACATATATATAATTAATGTCATGAACAGACTTTGTATGCTTCCCTTACTCCCTCAGAACATTTAACTGGAAATACATGGAGAACCGGTAAGGCTGGCAAGTCAGGAAGAGCGGCTAGCAGTGCAGTACATATTGGACACTTTTGACAACAAAATGGACCCTACAGAAACATTTTTAAAATAAAAATGTCGAAAAATGTTTGTCATCTTGCAAAAAAACTCTAATTTTACCGCCGATTAAAGCTGTTTAGCCGAAATAATCTAATAACCATAATGTCTAACTAACTTCCTTTTATTAACCTAAAAAGAGCAAACATGAAAAAGAAAAGTTTTCTTTCGTTCTCATTGAGAGCGTGTTTGACAGTTCTGTGCATGTGCTTCGCTATGACGATGCAAGCACAGAATGTGAAAGTACAGGGTACCGTGACCGACGATACAGGGCAACCTGTTGCCGGCGCCACCGTGAAGGTAAAAGGCTTGACAACCGGCACAGTGACTGATGCCAACGGCCGTTACAGCCTGTCAGTACCCGCAAACTCCACTCTGGAAGTCTCGTATATGGGCTTCAAGGGTCAAGCAATTAAGGTCGGCTCTGCTGACAACACCTTCAATGTCGGTCTCGTAGAAGACGTGGCCGGTCTGGAAGAGGTTGTAGTCACCGCCCTTGGTATTAAGAAAGAGCAAAAGGCCCTCGGCTACTCCGTTGCCAGCATCGATGCAGACGAGCTGGTGAAGACTGGTGCTCCCAACTTTGCCGCAGCCCTTTATGGTAAGGCTCCTGGCGTACGCGTAAGTGCAGCTCCTGGTGGTAACGTTTCAGCTGTTGCCATCAATGTACGTGGCTACTCATCAATCACAGGCAATACCCAGCCTCTCATCGTCCTTGACGGTGTGCCCATTCACAATGGACAGACCAACAACGAGGGATACTGGGATAACCAACGTATCCGTTCAAACGGACTCGTTGACATCAACCCCGAGGATATCGAGAATATCTCCATTCTGAAGGGCGCTGCCGCTTCAGCACTTTATGGTTCTGAAGCTGCTAACGGCGTTGTCATGATTACGACTAAGAAGGGTGCTCAGGGCACTGGCACAAAAATAGACTTCAGTGCAACCCTCAGTTGGGACAAGGTGGCATATATGCCTTCTACCCAAACCGAATTCGGCCCTGGTTATGACAACTGGGTATTAGGCAACGACAACGAGCAGGCTCTCACTGGTTTCCGCAACACACGTGTTGACCGCAACGGCAATGCCATCATAACACCGAACCGCGAGACCTATTATTCCTATGGTGCTCGCTACGATGCCAGCAAGTCTGTCACTTATTTCGATGGAACGGTTCGTCCGTTTACTGCCATCTGTGAAGATCCTTGGTCAGAGATTTTCCGTACAGGTTTCAACCAGAACTACAATCTCTCACTTACCAACAGCAGCGACCGCAACCATGTACGCGTGTCTTACACCTACACGGATGTGAAAGCAATGCAGTACAACTCCAACAACAATCGTCACAACTTTAACCTAAATGGTACATTTGATGTAACGAAGACTATTAAGTTGAACTACACGGCTAACTATCAGCATCAATACATCAAGAACCGCCCATATCGTATCACACGACTTGTGCAAAACTATTCAGGTATGGCTGGCAGTTTCACCGACATTGCATACATCCGCGATCACACGATGACCAGCTTAGGCTATAAGAACAGCATCGCAGCTGTCAACGGTGGTACAGATCAGACTCTGACTCCCGACGAGCAGTTCCTCTATTCCCCCATGGGCTCCACATCACTCATCGATGAGTATTTCTGGAACATTATGGGTAAGGTACAAGAAGAAGATCACAACCGCTTCATCGGTAGCGTGAATCCCACTTGGGAAATCATCCCGGGTCTGGTTCTTGGTGCCCGTGCAGCTGCCGACTTGACCATTGACAAGATTGAGAACAAGAACTATGCAGAGAATGCACACATCTTCTCGTCAAATGGTGAATACAGCGACGGCTACGCCTTGCAGAACAGCAAGTATCAGATTTACTACGGCGACGTCATGCTCGGTTACGATAACACATTCGCCGAGAAGCACAACGTTACGGCACACGTAGGTTGGAATGCTCGTCAGGAAGATTATTATCGTACCAACGTAAGCACCAAATCGGGCCTGACTCAGGAGAACTGGTTCAACCTTGCTGCTTCAGTAGGCACTCCGAATGCTGGCATGGATCGTCAGAGCCTTCTCCGTACCGGTCTGTTCTTCACTGCAGGCTACGGTTTCGACAGCTGGGCATATATTGAGGGAACAATGCGTCAGGAAAAGATTTCGACGCTGAAGAAAGGCAACAACACCTTCTGGTATCCCTCAGTCAGCGCTAGCTTGATCTTCTCAGAGATGTTGAAGGACAATCGTCCTACATGGTGGGATTATGGTAAGCTGCGTGCATCATATGGTGTCGTAGGTAATGCGCCAGAAATCTATCGCGCAGTGGTAGCCTACAGCCAGGGCAACCTGCAGAAGGCCAATCTTGCAACCAAAGGTAACTCTTTCATACAGAACTACATCGACACAACTGTTGGTAACGAGAGCATTAAGCCTGAGCAGAAGCGTGAATTTGAACTTGGTCTCGAAGGCAAGTTCTTCCATAACCGCTTTGGTTTCGAACTCTCATACTACAACAACACCATCAACGACCAGATTCTGGCCACCACAGCAGCTCGCTCAATGGGTGCGGGCAGCATGTTGATGAACGTCGGTAAGCTGACCAACCGAGGCGTTGAGTTTGCTGCTTACGGCACACCCGTCCAGACCAAGGATTGGCGTTGGGATGTTCGCGCAAACATCGCCAAGAACAAGAATGAGGTTAAGAAACTGGCTGACGGACTTGATGTATTGGCTCACCTCGATGGTGATGTAGGTGCTTACAGCCTTGAATCACACGTGGGTCAGCCCATGGGTGATTGGTATACCTACGTACACTCTCACCTTTATCGCGTTGAGGACGGCAGCCTCATGCAGACAGGCCCTGCACTCGACGAATATCTCGAGAATGGCGGTAAGATTAAGGAAGACCTCGGCAAACTCGTTGGCGCAGATGGTCTCTACGTAACCGATATGTCTAAGCGCCGCAAGGTGGGCAACGCTATGCCCAAAATCGTCGGCGGTTTCGGCACCAGCCTCTCATATAAGAACCTGACCCTCGACCTGACCTTCGACTTCCGCGTAGGCGGTGACATGTTGAACCTTCCCTGGCAGTACTATATGGATACAGGTATCATCGAGGATGGTCTCGGCGTTCGCGATGGCAAGAGTGGCGGTATGTACTACTACAGCACTACCGAGGACGAAAACGACAAGGGATCCATCGTCCGTGTGACCGATCCTAGTGTCATAGCCAACTACCAGCGTGGTACTACCAAGGTCGACGGCCATTATGTTTGGGACAATGGTCTTGTTCAGGAAGGCGTCAAGGCTGACGGCACACCCAACGATATCATTGTTACCCAATTCGAGGTCAATGATATGCAGTATGGTTGGGGTGCAGGAGCTAATCAGACCTATGCAGAAGCCGTTCAGAAGAACAGCTACGTGAAGTGCCGTGAGATCAGCTTGGCATACACACTTCCCAAGACTTGGACGAAGAAGTTCGCTTGCGACAACCTCACCGTTTCTGCTTTCGCTCGCAACCCGTTCTATCTCTATCGCACTCTTAAGGACTTCGACTGTGAAACAGCCGATGGTATGAACTGGATTTATCAGTCTATGGTTGGTGGTTCTTCTTCGAGCTCACGCACCTTTGGTCTGTCGCTCCGTGCCACTTTCTAATGAGACGATATTTGTGAACATCAACCCTATTAAACCATTAAAAAGACTAAGGATATGAAAAAGATATTTTTACTGGCCTTGGCAGCTGTGGGACTGATGACCGCCGTCTCATGTTCTGACGAGGACTACACCAGCAAATATGCTAATCCCTCCAAGACCAGCACCGTCGGCGTTCCGCAGGTATTCACCGGTGTGCTTAAGGCTGGCAATTCATGGATGAACCCCATGTACTATCGCTACTACACACAATCACCCTCTGAAGGTATGTTCGCAGGTATCATCGGCACACAGAACGGCCGCGGCCGCTATCGTGGTGCTGGCGAAGGCTGCTTCAACACCCACTGGAGAGACTTCTACAACCAATTTACTCAATACCGTCTGCTCGAAGATACCTACAACAACCTGCCCGACGACCAGAAGACAGCTAACAAGGTGTTCTACCTCTTGGGGCGTACGGCAGCCGAGGCTCAGGTACATGAGATGCTTTCCATATTTGGCGACATCCCATTCTCAGGTGCCGGTATGCTCTGGAAAACGGGCGACTACGCTGCTGCTAAAGCAGCTGTCAGCTACGACGATGACGTTGAAGTGTACAAGCAAATCCTCACAGACCTGAAAGAAGTAGGCGACTTCTTCGCCAACGAAGGCGTTGATGGCAACATCCAGAAGGCCTTAGAGCGTCAGGACTTTACCGCTGCAAACGGCAACATCGACATCTGGCGTCGCTACGTCAACTCTCTGCGTCTGCGCATCGCCCTCCATCTGGCAACCAACGGCGACCTCACCGCCACTGCTCATGCAGCCATCAAAGAGATTCTCGAGAACCCCTCAAAGTATCCCGTCATCGAAACAAACGATCAGAACCAAGGCGTCAATGGCGACACCCAAACCGATGATTTCAACTTCGGCAAGAGCATCGCTCAGGCGTTGGCTGGTCGTAGCGAAGGTTCAGGTTCCAAGGCTATGCTCGATGCCATGAATGTCCCCGCCAACGGTATACCCGATGCCAATACCGACCCGCGTCTGGCCGCTGTCTACGACTGCAACCCCGATGGTGAGTACATCGCTTACGACAACTCCCTCACCGAGTCGCAAATCAGCGATATTGCTGAGAAGAAGAACAAAGAGTATCTTGACCGTAGCGACAACAAGATGATTGCCAACTACTACTGCTACATCGACTCCGTCGCTTTTGCCGGCCATGCCACCTATCAGGGTAATGCCAATCTCAACGGCGTGTGGATCAATGCAGCCGAAGTGGAACTGAGTATGGCTGAGGCTTACCTCATGGGCTATGGCGTAGCTAAGAATGACGCAGTAGCCAAGGCACACTTCGTCAAGGGTGTAGTACTTTCTGAAGAATACTATTGGAATATGAAGACTACCTCCTCGCTCTATGTTGCCGGCAACGACAGCTACAAGGGCTTCCGCGCTCTCGTCGTTCCCACTGCTGAAGACTTCGAGGCTTATGCCAATAAGATCTGGGACGGCTCGCAGAAGGTTGTGGCCACACAGCTATGGCTGAACTTCGGTTTCATGAACGAGACTGAGGCTTGGAACGTCGTTCGTCGCACTGGTTTCCCGACCGTCAAGTTCGCTCGCGATACTCAGGAAGCAAGCTATCCTACTCCTCCCGATCGTCTGCCTTATCCCAGCGACGAGAGCAACTACAACAAGAGCAACTACGATGTAGCTGTAGCCAAGAACTACTCCGATAAGACTGGTTTCTACGGCAAACTCTTCTGGGCCAAAGCTAACTACTACTCGCTCTACTAATCCTATTATTTATAATAATGTATGTGCCTCGCCTCGTAGCGAGGCACTTTTTTTGTGTTTATTAGCTTATGCTTCAGATAAAGTTTGTATATTTGCACAGCAAATAAACCTTAACAGCTTATGAAACGTCTTCTCACTATCGGCCTCTGCCTACTCACTGCCTCTTTAGCCCTGGCACAGGAAGAGGCTCCTGCACCCATCGCTCCGCTGCCCACCAAGTATCAGGTGGCTTGGCAGCAGATGGAGACCTATGCCTTCATCCACTTTGGCACGAACACCTTCCTCGACCGTGAATGGGGCTATGGTGATGCTCCCCTGAATTCGTTCAATCCGACACGTCTCGACTGCGAGCAGTGGGCTCGCACGCTCAAGGCAGCAGGCATGAAGGGCGTCATCATCACGGCTAAGCACCACGATGGCTTCTGCCTCTGGCCCACGCAATACACCGACTACAGCGTTCGCAACAGCCCCTTCCGCGACGGCAAGGGCGACGTAGTGGGCGAGCTGGCTGCTGCATGCAAGAAATACGGATTGAAGATGGGCGTCTACCTCTCGCCCTGGGACCGTCATCAGGCGTTCTACGGCACGCCCCTCTACGTTGAATATTTCCATGCTCAGCTTGAAGAACTGATGACGCAGTACGGCGAGCTCTTCGAGGTATGGTTCGACGGCGCCAACGGCGGCGACGGTTATTATGGCGGAGCTCGCGAGGAGCGCAAGATCGACCATCGCAAATACTACGACTTCCCACGAGCCCATAAGATGGTCTTCAAGCACCAGCCGCAGGCTATCATCTTCAGCGACGGAGGCCCCGGCTGCCGGTGGGTGGGCAACGAGAAAGGCTACGCCTTCCCGACCAACTGGTCGTTTCTCCGCATCAACGATGTCTATCCCGGCTATGCGCAGTTCGAGGAACTGCAGAGCGGACATGCCGACGGCGACACATGGGTGGCCGCCGAGTGCGACGTCTCGATCCGCCCGGGATGGTTCTACCACGAGAGCGAGGACGACCGCGTGAAGACACCCGAGTACCTCACCGACCTCTACTACCGCAGCGTGGGCCACAACGGCACGCTACTGCTCAACTTCCCCGTCGACCGCGACGGCCTCATCCACCCCAACGATTCGGCCAACGCCGTAGATTTCCGCAAGCGCATCGAGGCCGAGCTGAGCAACAACCTGCTCGTCAAGGGCGCTACCGTCAAAGCCTCAGACACGCGCGACAAAGCCTTCCCCGCCAAGGTCCTCACCGATGGCAACTACGACACCTACTGGGCCACGCACGACGGCGTGACCTCGGCCACCCTCACCTTCACCTTCAAGCGTCAGCAGCGCGTCAACCGCCTCTCGCTGCAAGAGTATATTCCCCTCGGCCAGCGCGTGAAAGCCTTCACCGCTGAATACCTCGACGGCAAGCAGTGGCGCAAGCTCGACACAGGCGAAGAGACGACCACAATCGGCTACAAACGCCTGCTGCGATTCCCCACCGTGACGACCAAGGCCCTGCGCATTAGCATCACCGACTCGCGCGGACCTGTCTGCCTCAACGCCGTAGGCGCCTACTACGCCGCCGGCGCCGAAGCCAGCTACAAAGCCGACACCCGTAAATACGACCAACAGAAGCTGCTGCGATGAACAGATCCGTACTCCTATCGCTCACCCTGTATGCCACTGCGGCCGCCCTGTTTGTTGCGACTTTGTCGCAACCTTTTCAAGCATCTGCCGCTACCAAGGCTAAGCCCAAGGAAGTTCTTCCCTACAAGAATGCCGCGCTGCCCACCGAAGAGCGCGTGGCAGACCTCCTCAGCCGTATGACACTCGAGGAGAAGGTGGGGCAGTTGCGCTGCACTATGGCGTGGAACTATTACGAGATTAAAGACGAAGGAGCAAAGATTAGGGATAAAGCCACTGTCGTGCCCTCGGAATCATTCATTAAAGATATCAATGAGGAACACATCGGCATGCTCTGGGCCACCTTCCGTGCCGACCCGTGGACACAGAAATCTCTCGCCAACGGACTCACGCCTACGCTGGCGGCCAAAGCCGCCAATGCTCTGCAGCGCTATGCCGTGGAGCAGACACGCCTGGGCATACCGCTCTTCCTGGCCGAGGAAGCACCTCATGGACACATGGCCATCGGCACCACGGTATTCCCTACGGGGATTGGCATGGCAGCCACGTGGAATCCTGAACTCGCCCGTCAGGCCGGACAAGTAATAGGTCAGGAGGTGCGCCTGCAAGGCGGGCACATCAGCTACGGACCTGTGCTTGACCTGGCACGTGAGCCGCGCTGGTCGCGCGTGGAAGAAACGATGGGCGAGGATCCGTGTCTCACGGCCCAGATAGGAGCAGCTGTCATCCAAGGCCTCGGCGGCGGCGACGTCACCAAGCCCTACAGCACTATCGCCACACTCAAGCATTTCATTGCCTACGGCGCCAGCGACGGCGGACAGAACGGCGGACATTCATCCATAGGTTTGCGTGCCTTGCACGAGGATTTCCTGCCGCCTTTCCGCGCGGCAATCAAGGCGGGAGCACTCTCAGTGATGACTTCCTACAACGCCATCGACGGCATACCGGCCACCGCCGACAAGAGCCTGCTCACCGACCTCTTGCGCCACGAATGGGGCTTCAACGGCTTTGTCGTAAGCGACCTCTTCAGCATCGACGGCCTGTCAGGCACCCACCACACGGCCTCGTCACGTCGCGAAGCCGCCTGTCAGTCCATTGATGCAGGCGTTGACGTGGACCTCGGGGCACAAGCCTACCGCCAACTGATTGCTGCCGTGCGCGAGGGCGAGGTATCCGAAGCGGCTGTAGATACAGCCGTGGCACGTGTGTTGAGGCTTAAGTTCCGGATGGGCCTGTTCGAGAATCCTTACGTCAAGCCTCAGGAGACTGCCGCCGTGGGCTCACACGACAACCGCACAGTAGCCCTCGAAGCCGCCCGGGCATCCGTCACCTTACTAAAGAATGGTCCCCTACCCTTGTCCAAAGACCTCCGTGTGCTCGTCTGCGGCCCTAATGCCGATAATGTCTACAACATGCTGGGCGACTATACCGCCCCTCAGGCCGACGACGACGTCACCACCATACTCGAAGGTATACGTTCCAAGCTGCCCGCCGGCCAAGTGGAATATGTCAAGGGCTGTGCCATTCGCGACACCACTGCTACCGATATTGCCGATGCCGTGGCGGCAGCCCGCCGCGCTGATGTAGTGGTCTGCTGCGTAGGCGGCTCCAGCGCACGCGACTTCCGCACTAGCTACGAAACCACAGGTGCCGCCACTGTCGATGAGACAGCCACCGTAAGCGACATGGAGGCAGGCGAAGGCTTCGACCGCGCCACGCTCGACCTACTCGGGCGCCAGCAGCAACTGCTCAGTGCGCTGCGCCCTGCTGCCAAGCGCCTCATCGTTGTTTACATCGAAGGCCGTCCGCTTGACAAGCGTTGGGCTGCCGAACATGCCGATGCGCTGCTCACAGCCTACTATCCAGGTGGCGAAGGCGGCATGGCCATTGCCGACGTGCTCTTCGGCGACTACAACCCTGCCGGACGTCTGCCCTTCTCAGTGCCGCGCCACGTGGGACAGCTGCCCGTATACTACAACCACAAGGCTCCTGCCGCTCACAACTACGTCGAGATGAGCGCACAGCCGCTCTACCCCTTCGGCTACGGACTGAGCTACACCACCTTCGACTACAGCAACCTTACGGTGGATGCCCTTGCCGACAACACATTCCGCGTGGCATTCGACATACGTAACACCGGACAGCGCGACGGCGAGGAAGTGGCACAACTCTACATCCACCATAGGCAAAGCTCTGTGGTTCAGCCCCGGCTCGCACTCAAGGCGTTTGACCGCGTTGCCGTACCGCAAGGCGAGAGCCGCCATGTTGAGTTCACTCTCACGCCCGACGACCTCTCAATCGTCGGCCGCGACCTACGCCGACACCTTGAGCCCACCACCATTGACCTCCTCATCGGCTCCTCATCAGAAGATATCAGGCTGAAGGGTGAGGTAAGAGTGAAGAGTGAAAAGTGAAGAGTGAAAAATGAAAAGTGAAAAATAAATTAACTCCAAGCGAGCTTGCGATAACACAATGATCACTTACACCCGAAAGGAAGAACGCATAAACACATGGTCACATGCCGCCGGCATAGCCTTGGGCGTTGTCGTGGGCATAGGTTTCCTCGTCTGGTGCCATCGTGCCGACGACAGCTGGGCCACGACCTCCGTTGTGCTCTACCTGGCAGGCATGCTCGGTTCATATATAGCCTCAACCGTCTACCACGCCCTGCCTCAACACTGGCGTGCGCGCGAGGTACTGCGCCGCTTCGACCATGCCGCCATCTACTGGCACATAGCCGGCAGCTACAGCCCCATCACCCTCATTGCCATGCGCGATGCAGGCCTGTGGGGCTGGGGCTTGTTCTGTTTCGTATGGCTCTCTGCCATAGCCGGCACCGTAATGAGTTTCATCAACCTCAAGGAACACAGCCACATCGAAACCGTGTGCTACGTCCTCATGGGCCTCTCGGTGCTCGTAGCCTTCAAACCGCTGATGGACTGTGTGAGTCCGGCTGCCGTGGTATGGCTAATCGCTGAGGGTGTGATGTACATCACCGGCGCCGTCTTCTATGCCGTAGGTCCTCGCAGACCCTACGCCCATAGCGTCTTCCATTTCTTTGTCCTCGCCGGATCCCTCTGCCACATCATCTGCGTCTGGGACGTCTTCATGCAATATCTCTGAAAACGCCCTACCTATCATCATCAAAAACACAAGCGGTCGTGTTTGGGGATACGACCGGTCGTATCAGCACTTACGAGCGGTCGTATCTGCCAGCACGTCCAGTCATATTGCCTCGCACGTCCAGTCGTATCATCAGATTAGACCGGCCTTATCGCCTAATTATGCCAACTTAATCGCCCAATTAAGTCGGCCTAATTTGCACATAAGGCATAGCTTGTCGGCAAACTAAGCCTATAGTATCGGCAAAAAGAGCCATTGAGCAGTTAGCCCAGGGCATGCAAGACGGGGGAAATACGCGCCCTGAAAGGGCAATGAGCAGTGCCCCTCCGTCGCCGTAGGAGTTACGGCTCCCCTCATCGGGCACGGATGGCCCAAGGGCAATCCTCTAAAGGCCCTCTTCGCCCAGGGCATCGCCCTTAGCGTTTATTTTTTCAACGCAGAGGCGCCGAGCCGCGAAGTTTTTTGAGGTTTTGGAGTTCATTGCAGCTGACCTCGGTGAGTTCGCGGATAATCACAGCGCTTCGCGAGGCTGTGATTACGGAGAGCGCAGAGCCATCCGGCGGGGAAACATCTGCCCGCAGGCCTCTGCGCACTCTGGAGAGCACGAAGCCTGGCGCTTGCGCCGTTCGTGCGCCCCTGCGTCCTCACGCGAGAGCGTCAATGGCTATGCCTTCGCGTTCTCTCATTATCTCCAGAGCCTCTGCGCCTCCGCGCCTCTGCGTTGAAAAAACAAGAGAAATGCTTATGCTCGGCGTTGGGGTCAAATTGTATATAAATTCCAAAAAATTTTATGAACTTAGGCCTTGCTTCCACTTTTTGGGCAAAAACACCACCTAACGCCCTAATCTTCATTTAGTTACACGAGTGGAGGCTATTCGTTTTGCCTCCACTTTGCCTCCACTCATTTTCGTTGCCTGTGGAAGCAGAGTGGAGGCTACAGCAGTAGCCTCCACTCACATAATCGAAACAAAATCAACGTGTTAACCTCCGTTTTTGCCCAAAAAGTGGAAGCAGTGCTTGTATTCATAAAAAAAAATTTCAAGGACCTTAAGGGAAAGCCCTTAATTTCTGACCGCGAGTAATTTCTCGCTGCTATCCGCGTCAATCAAGAAACATTTCTGGGAATCAATCATGGCCAGGTTCTCACAGCGAATCATATCGTGAACTCTGCCATCCAGCCTCGAATGCCCAAACACCTGAAACACATGGTCCAAATCATATACCTGTTGCGCCACCGGCAATGAATGCTCATTTATATCAGCCCACAGCACGCTCCCAGTCTTCTCGCCGCCATACCAATTACGGCAACTTCCTATCACGCCCAGCATTTCCACGCCCTCTTCATCATTCTCCAGCTCGTTTATCCTGTCGATAACCGCCTGGTCGGCAACAGACAGCTCGCTGTCGATCAAGTGCCAGAGATTTGCGTTCACCTTATTCAGCCAAAAGGCCGTCAGGCCTGCGTGCGAGAACACATACGGCATACCATTTACCACTTCCAGATGTGCAATCTTGAACAACTCCCGATTCTGGCTGAACGCCTCATGATATTTCTGCCAATTCGTCACATCCATACGCGAGCCGCCTGCTATGTCGCGAAACAGCTTTGAAGCATAATGCTCGTCGTGGTTTCCCTTCAGCAGAACCACCTTTTCCGGGTTCGCACGTTTCAGTTCGATAATCTCCATCAGATTCGCATAAAGCTCCTCCGGCCTGTGCTTTTCATACGGGTCAAGATAATCGCCCAAGAACACTACCCTATCCACACTCTCCAACAATCTGCCTACCGGCTTCTTCCAAAATGTCCTACCATGAACATCCGGCACAACTAAAATCTTCTTTGTCATTACTGTAATGTTTTTAATCACAGTACAAATATATTGTTTTTCACGAATTATGCGGAAAAGTTATACCTATGAATAAGTTTTTACCAGCCGCTAAATCGTCATCCCCACTTAATTTCTTATCCACTCTGCCATATTTTACTTTTCAAACCTATCCTTCATCGAAGCGAAAAATGCGTAATACACTTGCATAGCTTCCAGTTCTTCGAATTTGCTTACACATGCAGGTGCTCCATCAAGATTATAAATCTTGGCATAAGGTGTGGAAAGCAGGAACGGAGAGTGCGTTGCCATGATAATCTGGGTGTTATTATAACGAGCCATATAGGCAAGCAGGTCAGACAGTTTAATCTGCATTTCAGGCGACAGGCTATTCTCTGGCTCGTCAAGTAAATACAGACCTTCCTTCTGCAGCACCTTAGACATATAGACAAAGCTGTTCTCTCCATTAGACATACCAGGTTCCTCATTGCCAAGTTTTCCCCTGAGGTACTGGGAGACACTCTGTTTCCTGATTTCAACAGCATCTTTGTATTGCTGTACATTTTCTCCCGTCTCAAAATCAAGATGCCTGGAGAACTGAAAATCTGCCCAACGTCCACTTTTGATTGCACCTGCCTTGTCTGTCAGCATACGGCTTTTCATCAAGGTCTGTTCCCTGCTGACACGCTCTTGAAGCAAAGCCTTGAAAATATCATCACTGGTTATCATACATGATATCTCGCCTATATCATATCGGCCAGAACGATGACCTGTCATACTAAACTCTTCCCCCGTCCACCGCATGTCTGTCTCAAAAGAACATAGATCTACATAAGCATCCATCAACTCACCAGAGTTATATGCACTTTGCCGCTCTATATGTAGTTTTTGAGAGATCACGTTCAATGCAGTTGATTTTCCGCTACCATTTCCTCCATATAAAATGGTTATTGGCTCAAAGTCCAATCGAAACATCCCGATTCCAGACAGCACCCTAAACGGGTACATATTGGTATGGTATGTATTACCGACTTGCTTACTGTAATATCTGTCAAGGAAGTTTTCTTCCGAATGCTCTGACGGAAAAATGAAATTCTGAAGATATATCATAATTTATTAATGTAAAGCAAGGGATTATCCATCTAACTGACTAATAAACCAAACAACATGCAAAATAAAGAGCCAGCACCCAAAATTATCGAAATGACCAGAAGGCAACCCTTTGATGGCGAAGACTGATTAGCCGATGAAAGATTGTCCTCCGTCGGATAAACAATCATTTGGGACATAGCAGGTTTAATAATACCACGATCAAAAAGAATCCAAAAGCACTCCATCGCAGCCTCAGTATCCGCCATTGCGTTGTGGGCGTTTGAGATGGCTTCTCCTTTTAAAATCATGTATAATTCTCCGAGCCTTGGATTTTTATTGTTAGGCAATCCACAAAAGTCCTTTGACAACGTCATTGTACAATAATATGGCTTCGAACTGACAGGAAGAGTAGAATTATACCTGTAGAACTCTGCATCTAATACGTTGATATCAAAAACCACATTGTGACCAACAACATAATCACATTCATCTACGATGGCTTTTATCTCATCAAGTACCTCTGAAAGAACACGCCCTTTCGATGTCGCCTCTTCCGTTGTAATCCCATGAACCCTTGTTGATTCTGGGGGTATGATGAAACCGTCCGGTTTTATTAAGCTATATTTTTGACTTACAATATTCTTTTCATCACACAAGATATATGCTACGCTGACCAGCCTCGGCCAGTTGTCTAAAACCATAGGGGAAAGATCCCTATTTTTGGGAAGTCCCGTTGTCTCTGTATCAATAAATAAGTATTTCATTCTTTTATATCTGTTAGTATTTATACAACCTTCCGCTGACTCCTTTCAAGATATCCTCTCGTGAACATTCGGAATAACTAAAATCTTCATTGTAATTACAGTTTTGTTTTAAATACACTGCAAATATACGGTAAAATTTTGGATTGGGAGGAAAGTTATACGTATTTTTTGAAGCAGTTTTGCCAACCGCTAAATCATCCCCACTTTAATATTTCCCATTTATCTCAATTATTCGCGGCTTATGGCATGCCTCGTAGTAGTTGTCATTCAGCGATGAACCGTTTGAGAAGGTGATGCCATCTATCGTTTCCTCACCATATGCCTCATGAGCATGGCCAAACAAGTGATATTTGGGCTTAACCTCAAACACCCTGTTCCTCAAAGGTGAATTACCCCAATGAATCCCGACCGTCTCATCAAGAATCATGATTGGCGGCTCATGCGTAATCAAGACATCTACCTCATCAGGGATGAGCGATTCTGGATGGTTGTACGCCAGCCCGAAGAAACGAATCCCGTCAATCTCACAACTTCGGTCTTGCAGAAAATGGACATTCTCAGGCAAGTCCTCAATATCCTCTGCATCCCATAGGCATAGATCGTGGTTGCCCGTAACAAATATCTTGTGATCATAAGGCAACATGATGAACCAGTTGAGGAAATCAAGCACCTCCTCTTCGCGCCCCATATCTGAGAAATCGCCACAATGAACGATGACATCACCTGCCGGCAGATCCTTCAGCCACTGATGACGATTATGTGTATCGGATATCTGTACTATTCGCATTGTCTATTCCTTTAGCACCAAGTTGTCTAACATACCATCTCTTCAGAAAACGAAAATCCCTGTAAAGTCATCATACTTTCCAGAACATCTTCCAATCTATTTTTATGAACTAAATCCCGAACATATTCTTTGGGAATCGCTTCAAATCCAAACTTTGCACCTAGTATAGCGCAGGCCACAGCTGCATTCGTATCGGCATCGCCACCTGCATTGACGATGGACAACAAGCCTTCCTCAAATGTAGTTGCGTGCCAATAAGCCCACAAGGCTGCTGCCAACGTTTTCAACGTAAATCCCATGCTATTGCTGTCTTGCAAGTCTAATGCTTTGAGGTTTTCCTCTTGTGCCAAGTCGATATACTCTTTTATCCTGTCATCGTTTTTTTCACCCCAATCCACAATCTGCTCATATGCTGGGGTTATATCATCATAGACTAAGGAGTGAATAATATTTGATACGATGACACAAGACCCAACACATCTTGGATCATAGTGTGTCAAACGGCATATATTGGCAGCCCACTCCTCTACATCTTTTGGAAAAAGCCCAACTATAGAGGTGCGCATCACTCCACCATTGCCAGCAGTCCTTCTGCCACTTATTTCCCATATCAATTTTGATACTGCTATTGGTCTTTCCTCATAGTCACCAACCATAAGGACCTTATAGGTATGTCCTCCTATCCCTCTAGGGCTACCGAAAAACCATGCTTTGAAGCAGTGTGCGATATTTGACAAAATATTATTGTCGTCTGTACATCCGTCGGCTATGCACAGCATCATTTCCGTGTCATCTGTCCATTCACCTCTTTCCCATCTCCCGCGATGTCGGTCTCGAACAATGTCTCCAAAGTGTTTCAAACCATGGGGATAACACATTGACATTTCAGCATCGGTCATGAATTCGGTACCGAGTCCAAGCGCATCACCAATGGCTTGCCCGTATAAAACGCCCTTTACCTTGTCTATTGTTATCATTCCTTTATTCCTTTATTGGTTCACTTTTTACCAAGCCCCACTAATAATCACGCCACGTTTTTCCCCCCTTGTCAAGGTAATGCAAAAGATTCTGTCATCATTTTCGTCCTCGCCTTTCGGCGCGGGCATACCGTTACCCCAGAAGGCAGGAAAAGAATACTCGTTGCCCTTTTTCTGCCAACTTGTTTTGCCTGTTGAAATCATTTTTTCTATCTCGTCAAACAACTCATCTGATGGCATTTCCTTAAATTCGATCTCAAACGTATCTTTATAATCACCTGGAAATAACCACTCCCACTCGTGATACTCAGTCACGTTATAGCTTGGCACTCGTATTCCTGTAATCCGCTCTATTCTGGCAGGAGGCCATTCTTGCCAAATCCATTCAGAATACACATATAATCCTAGTAAAGCTATAAGCGATATTCCAAATAGCATTCCCAAACAGCCCAAACTACCTTTTATTATTTTGTTCATATTACACTTAAATCAACTGAATGTTTTTTAACAGCATTAATCTTATTTGTCAGTATTCCATTCTGTTCCTCAATACAAGCGTCCATCAAACTGTTTGTACAGGATACCCTGCCCTTCAGATTCCAAGGGGGTGTCCCAAAGGCGCTCAGCATCAACGATGAAACGCGAATATGATTACTTTTTTGAAATTCAGTTTATTCCTCTTTCTTCTTCATAATCATCAACATCTTAAGGCGTTGTACCATTTATGCAACTATCACAGTCCGTGGCTGGATGGCTATCAGCCCAGCAGCATAGAGCTATGAATGATCCTATCACAAAGACTATGCCGGATACAAAAACCAGCCAGAATTTATTATTGTATAATCGTCCCATGTTTCTTATGTCTTAAGACTATTCTATTGTATTGCATATCATTCTATTAATTCCTTTCACTCCGGCAGATCCTTCAGCCGCTGATGACGATTATGTGTATCGGGAATCTGTACTATTCGCATTATCTATTCCTGGTTATTATTAGCCTTAGGTGAGGGATACTTGTGTTAGGACTGCGCTCAGGATCTCCTTTATCTTACTCCTTTCTATTCTTATCTCTGAATTTTTATAGTCTATGACTGCTTCGTAATTATACAAGAACTCTCCACCCAGAATACCAGTTACCTCACCAATGTCGGTGAACTTGGGTAATGTATCGCATAAGTTCCCCAAACACGAGAATGGGCAACAGAAGCGTTCATCGCCAATTTGAAAAAACGCCATGATAGTATTACCGGCCACCTGTGAATCTCCCAATCCGACGAACTGCTCTTCAGGACCAAGCATATCGTCAGGGATGCTGACATATTTCTTATCAATCAAGCATCCATAGGCACCACTATCAACAAGAAACAGCAAATCCTTACCGTCAAGGTTTATTGTAACAAACGGAGAATTCCTATATATCGTCATAGGAATCGATAATACTTGAGTCACATTCATTTCCATAGGACTATTCATTGATTATGGTTGTCGATTGAATTCCGCGCCCAACACACTATACTCTTTTCCTTTTATTCCTATAGTGTTCCCGATATACCTTCTTTATATCAGGATACCATTCATCCTCCAGAATTTGGGGATTGGCCTTAATGAACTCTTCTGCTTTTCTGATGAAAGTTGCTGTGTTTACCATATTCTTGCTTTTGGATTTCCGCTGCAAAGGTAATATCTAATTGCGAACTCAATGTTCGTGACATAAAATTTGTTTAAAACAAGCAGCCATAACTCATTTCCATTATAAAGACTTCATAATCCGCTTTACTCGACAGAGTGATGATTGGGCCTACTTTCATTGAGGACGTTTTCTTCAATCCTATTATTTGTCCTAGCCCTTCCCTTCCTCTTTCTACAATCAAGCGGTTTGCACCGAAGGATTCTGACTTATACTCTGTAGACGTGGGATAATGAATGACTCCTATAGGGCGTCCTAATTTAGCAAATTTAGATAATGTGTATTTAGAACCGCCTTCAACCTTACTTTGAACAAGTATAAGACCATGGGATAGACCTGCTTGGATCCTACTTGCCTTGCTTCCAGAATACATATCCTCTTTTTGGCGTGGATAATATTCTGAAATAATAAGTCCACCGGCATTCAACACGTCGTTAATTACATTGATATGATGAGCAGAGCATGTTTCATTATAACAAAGACCGCCTGATATTATTCCGACCACATTTGACAGCACCTTACCTTCAACATAAATCGAATGCTCATCAATACCCTCAACGAGGCCGTTGCATATAGAGAAATAATTTGCAAAATAGCAGCCAACTCGTTCTGCTATTTTGTTTCCCAGATCAGAACTGTGTCTTGTTCCTATTATCGCAACAACATGGTTCAACAAAGAATGATTGCCTTTTAAGAATAATATACTTGGTGGATCCCCAATTTCTTTCAATTGTGAGGGGTATTCAGCGTCAATGATACTAATCATCTTTATGTCATTCGCCTCACAGTCAGACATTATCTCATTAGCTGTCTTGGCATAAGTAACAAGATTATCCAATTCTTCTGGTTTTGATTCCTTGACTATTTGGTCACAAGAGCTGTCATTTATAAGTCTATGACAGTTCTTCTTTATGAAGGCTGGACCAATACCCTTAACCATTGACAAAATTAAAATATTTCTTATATCCATATTTGCTTTATTTAATTCTGATCAGGTATGTCTTGAATATAACCACAACCGTCACCTCTATATTCTGGCGGTGTGCATGAGTAGAATCTATGTCCGTCTGTTCTCCGGATCTTTATCAACATTGGCTTTCCACATCTTGGACATATCATGCCATTACTTACGGATAATATCATTTGGAACATTGCGATGAACAATACGTTTCTTGCGCCCTTTTCTTTTAATTTCCTAATCACATGCCACGCAGTTGCTGCTGTTGTCAATTGATCGTCAAGGACGATGATATTCTTTCCAGAAAGGGATAAAGCCGTTTGTTGTTCTTGTCCAAACATATCAATAGAAGTTACAATTGGACATTCTACAGATAGATAATTCTGTAAGAATACCTGTCTATCACTATACAGGTTTTGTTCACGTAATGAGCCATGAACATTATCAGCCCACTTCAGTAATTGAACTTTCGGAACTGAGGTCTCAACCGAATCAAAGATATCTTTCATTTTATTAGGTGGGGTAGTAAACCTTTTATCCGTTAGGTAGGTGAAATAATCCCAACCCTGAGAAATCAATGCTGGCTGATTTATATAGTTAGAAATGCCCTCAGCAAGAGTTCTTATGAATTCTTGCGTTCGTTGTGGGTTAGACATTATATAATATTTGTCTGCTCTGGCGTATTTGTCACAAGCGCCCTGTTCTTGGCGAGCTAAACAACGTATACAAACATAAGAACCATCTCCATATCGGTTGTCGTTTAATCTTACAGCTCTATATGAAGTGGAATTTGCAAATGTAGCTTCGATAGAATATAAATTTGCCAAGGGAGCATCTATTATTCTCTCCATCTCGTCAAATGTCTTGGCAGCAAATGTGGGGCCATATTTCTTGCTCAGCATCTCATCTCCAATTCCATCGCGCTCGTCCTTTATCTCCTCAGTGATCTGGTATGGCAAAAACCAGATAGTCATTGCGCCAATTTGCCGTCCCAATTCTATGTCCAACCTGGTGTCACCTATGACGAAACAATCTCCATTGTCAAGTTCTTGCTTGTAATTTGGATGGGAATCTAAGTATTGATACAGTTTAGAAGTATTAGGCTTATCAGCTAACGAAACGCATTCAACTCCTAACATCCTACAGATAGGATTGACATAGCGATAATGTGAGTCCGAGACTACAACAATATTATCTCCTTTCGCTTTCCTAGAACTTAGAAACTCTCTGGCCCCATTAAAAACAGGTAGTTGGGCAAGATAATTGTCTATTATACAATCTTCTTGTCCATCCTTATACGGTTTCCATGTTGGATGCACCGTATTGATAAGTGTTCCGTCGAGGTCGATAAGTATCAGCATCCTATAACTAAAAGTATTTTCTTCTTATTTATTTGCATAAAGCGAAAGGAGAAACTATCTTGATTATTTATCTGAAGATTAAGATTTTAACACATCCCAATTCAATGCATTAATTTCTTCATCATCATGTTCTTCAAGATATGCAGCATACCATAAAATGATATTACACAACTCCATAACCATTCCGCGAAGCAGGTATGGTGCATTGCCTATCTTATCCAAGAATGCAGATGTTTGACGAGAGTTCTTTTGTTGTTCTTCACTCGCTCCCTTGTTTTCTGCATGTTCATAGGCTGCAGAGATCTCTATCAGTCTCTGAAAACTGTCTTTCAAAACATTAGGCAAAATGTTCTTATAACTTTTAATAGTTATTTTCTCGCCTTTCTTTATATCAAGACCAGAGATAATCATACTGCACCACGTGTTGTTTATACCACCTCTTTTATCAACAAGGATATCATGCACAATTATGTCTTCTCCTTGTTTCTTATTTGGAAGAAGACCATGTTGAGCCATAGACTGAAAAATCATTTCAATACATTTCCTCACTTTAGTCATCTTGTCATTGTACTCTATGCCAGAATAAATCATAGCATGAATAGGCAACAATAATTCTTCCATGTGCCTTTCCATATTTAAATCCAGCTCGACCTTTTTTATAGCTCTAAAAACGTCTGGATAGTAAACAAGACGAATTTGCATTTCAGGAGATATTTTTGCATGGCATGGAATTTTACGAAAAAGGATTTCTCGGTCTGTTGTCTTGCTATAGTATTTTTTCTGTTTCCAGTCACCATCCCATTCTTCACGGCTGTCAATGATAAGGTCATTAAGTTCCTCTTCACTGCCGCCTGAAAGAACATACCACGGAAGTATTCTATGATGATTGGCACAGATTGTGTCTATAGCATGGATTGCCTGAGTAAGGAATACGGCAGCATTATCATGGCTGTCGTGCTTGTATTTACACTTAGCATCCAGCACGATGGCTGCCCAACGTTTAAAATCAGAGACAAGAGCCTTTTCGGCATCTTCCCAGCAGCTAAATGGTACTAATTGAATGCCATATTGAGCAGCTTCTATTGGATAAGTAAGTGTAATCTGGGGATCGTCCTCTACCCACAATACCTGAATTAAATTCTCAACCATTTTTCTTTTTTATTGTGAGGCAGACGAATCTGCCTCAGATGAAACATTAGTAAATACTAGCCAAGGGCATCGTCAACACGTAAGTGACGGTGAATTTTTTATCCGGTGTCGAAATAACACGGATGTCACCTCCAAACTTGTGCATGATCTCTGCCATCTCACCTCCACCAATACCGGAATGGCCATGCTGATTCAACGCTGTCGTGTAGCCGTACTCCAGCACTAAATCGGTATTCAGGTCCGATGGGAGGGCAGCTCCATTATTGGCAATCTTAATGAGCATATTAAGACCATCAGTTGTCCAGCTCGTCTGAATCACATAATCCTGTCGGTTTTTATCGGTAAAGCCATGCTCTCGCGCATTGGATACGATATTGTCGAATACCTGTTGCAGAGCCTTCCTTGGGAACCAAGCAGTATTCATCGACTCGCCTTCGCGAAAGACTAATTTTCCAGACTCTTTGTCAAAGAAATCCTTCTCGAAATAATTGGTTTCGAAAAAGTCCCACATGTGGTCGAAACGGAATTCTGTTCCAGTATGGTGCTTTTCGTAGTCCTCAATGAACTGCTGGGGTTCTATAGCTTCGCAAGCTCCCCAATCCTGGTCATCCGTCAGATGATTTACCCGTTCACTGATAACTTCAAGATTCGAATGGAGAATACCCATAGCATCTGCAACAGTCATCGGACTAACTGGTGACAATTGTTCGCTCGCTTTTAGTACTCCCTTATGTTCGCTCATGCAATGTTCTAGTGTGCGGAACAAACTGTCAAAAGCCGAGATGTTCTGGGACAAAGCATGCTTACGCAGTCGAATGGCATGCTTAAAGCCCTTTTCCTGAAGAGCCATAAAGTGCTCTTGTGCTGCATAGTCCTTTAAAATAGCGTTCTGAACAATCTTTTGTTGCTCATGTTCTGTATGTAACTCCATCATTGTGTATTCACTCCAATGGGATGCAAGTTTTGCAAATATACCTTTTCCAAATACCAGCCTGATCAACTGCTCTCTGACAGAGTTGCTGATAAGTATACTTGCAAGATACTTAACATCGATTCCCTCTAAAGGCTTTAAAGCATAGAGATTGCGGGGAACCAGGAAAGATGAACGGTCAGCAGTATATCCAATTGCGATGTTTTGTTCTGAAACCGCCATTATTACTGCTGGGCCTTCCACCCTATAGTATCGTCTCATGCGATCAAGATTAACACAGGCTAGATCCACAACCTTGAAGGCTCCTTTTGTGAAGACGTTTGAAAGATGGTTGACTGTAACCACTTTTTCTGAAGGATTGCATTCGTCGGAAAGGATAAAGTCTTCGGCCACTTTTACGACCAGACTCAAAGGCGTCCCAGTACTAGGCCGTAGATAGTACACTGGCAAAAACATGTTTTCGTTGACCTTGTCGTATGAATAGCGACGGATGATAGGACAATCCTCACGTTCTGGCAAATCTGCCATCTTAACCTCTTTTTGGAAGGCATCAACATCCACGACTCTCTCATTACTTCTTTTTGAGAGACCAGAAGCATCGCACATCACTACAGAATCGTGATCCTTCTTGACACAGTGAAGAAGGATATTGCCAGAAGGTAACTGAATGACTTCCTGCAATGTTTTGCTTGCTACAATCTGACTTCGCAAAGAAGATGTTTCCTTGCTTAAGGCAGCTTCTTTCGAAATACAAAGAAGTAAGTCTCCGCCGTCTTTGACAATCCGAAGGAAATCACCAAAATGTGTTTGAATATCGCTTTTGGAGTTACTAAAGTCAGCAATGACAGCATTGAACTGCTCATCCTCAAAATCAGCCAGAGAAGATTCTTCGGAATCTCTGAACTTATGGGACTGAACACTCAATCCACAGGCCAATGCCCTGATTGCAGCATCAGCAAACCCATAACCAACGGTTAGGTCGCAATTGTTCAACCCAACGAATTCTCTTCCCTTATCGGAATGGGGAATGAATATCTTACCTGATTTGTTTTCGAGCAAATATGGAACAAGACAACTCCACTCAGAGGGTATGTCGTATGTCCATGAAAATTCAAGAGACGTATTAAAATGCTCAAAAGCAAAGTCCACAAACTCATCGAAATGATTGATAAGATAATGCTCCTCTTCCTCATTCAACAAACCTTTGATGTAGTATGAGGATGCTCGTGAATAATTCTTTTTCACATCTGAGTTCACGTCCTTCCCAGCGCGAAGCTCGTAGATGCGGGCGATAAGCTGCTCTCCAAATTGTAAACGATCAATGTCGTCTGGAATGCAAAAGCCGGAGTTTTCTTTGCATTCCTTCTCGATTGCCTTTACGCGATTGGTATTCGATGCAAGGGTTTCGTACTTGGCCACGATGGCCTCTACCTGACTGTACTGCTGTGTACGCATGTTCGTTCTTTTTGGGATTCTACTTTTATTTTCCGCTGCAAAGGTAAACTCCTATTGCGAAATCTATGTTCGTACTTGAGAATATTTTTCATTTGTCTCTAAAATCCTCTTCCTGACATCTTCTGCTATCGTTCCATCGGAACGCAGAACGATGAGGTCTTTACCGAAGGAGGTGAGCTCACGGATGAGTTCGTAATTGGAGATGCAATCTATGGAAAAGAAGGCTCCTCCGTCTAAAGTGGGGAATTCTGAGCGGAACTGTTGCTCCTTGTCCCCATGAAACTGCTTTTGGCTCTCGTGGATGGGCTTGGTAGTTACATACCCCTTGGATGAATCGCTAACCCAGAAGAGGATATGTTCAATAGCCCGGTCTTCATATAGGGTAACGCCCACAATATCATCAAATCGTTCGGAGAGGCTTTTTGAACATCTGACATATTTCTTTGCAGGCAGTGGTTCTACATCGTCTATCCTATCAAGAGCGAAAGTGAGTATCTTCTGGTCGCTATCAGCTGCTCCGATGAGGAACCAACGATCGTTATACTGCTTCAGCAGATAGGGATGGAATACTATGTCACGGACTGTACTGTCTGCAAAAGTATGATAATACAAGTTGATGACGACCTCATTGGATATGTGGTCAAAAAGCGTTCCGAGCAGGTTAGAGTTCTGCAGGTATGGATTGTTGCTGAAACTAATGATTTGCCTTTGGCTCTTCACCCCAAGATCGGACTTCAACTTGTCGAGCCACTCGAAATGGTCAAGGCCTTTAAACTGTCCAATGGTGTTTAACACCTCACGCAAAAGGTTGATCTCTTCGCGGCTAAGTTCCTCTTTGAATATTGAAAAAGTCCTTTTGTATTTGAGGCATGTTTTACCATTCCAAAAATACTCTTCAATAGGAGCATTGAATGGAGCATCTTGAAGGTCTTCGATATCTGTCTCGATACAGCGACGAGTGACTTCCTTGAATCCTGCATCAAGAAGCATCTCATTCACTTTCTCCCACAACATTCTTCTGTCGTAGCAGTGGTTACGATCAGAGAGCAGTCTGTCCAGGAATTTATACCGTATAAGTGCGTTCTTATTTGTAGGCATACCTATAGTTAGTTATTGTTTTCAGCTGCAAATATATTGTATTTTTGCGAAATCTATGTTCGCAGATGCGTTTTTTTTCATTTATGGCGAGAAACTATGGGGGTTGGTGGCGCTATTAGCGACTCGTTTGAAAAAAGATTGGGGAAAGGGGGCTTGTAAGTAATTGATAATGAGGCGGCGTTGAAAAGGGTGATGATTCACATGTTAAAAAAGGTGCAAAAGTGCATTTTGCCTCTTGCAGGTTCCAAATAATTGTTGTACCTTTGCGGCGTGATTCGGAAGTGGGTTAGCGAGCCGCTCCGACACAAAAACCTAAACCAACCTTAAAATTTATTACTTCATGGAAAAAACACATTTCCGTTCCCCCGCAGAGGACACAAACGTGTCGGGGGTGCTCTTAGTAGAGCAGTTCCTCAGCGAGAACTATGAGTTCCGAAAGAACGTTATCAGCAACAAACTGGAGGTGCGTGAACGCAGCAAGGAGGGTGCTATCTTCTTGACGCTGACCACCGAAGTGGAGAACAGCATCATCGTGCGAGCCCGCAAGGAGCTCGACGAGGTGAAGGGCCTGAAAACGCTGCTCACGGAACAGATTCACAGCAACGAAGTGACGTTGTTCGACCCTGTAGAAATATGGTTGCACAACCTCCCAGCCTGGGACGGTCGCGACCGTGTGGCAGAGTTGTTCGGACGCCTGCCCGGCATCTCCGCCGAACAGGTCTACTGGCTGTCTATCTGGTTTCGTTCAGCTGTAGCCCATTGGCTGAAGCTCGACCACATCCACGGCAATGAGTGTGTGCCTACGCTCATCGGCGACCAGGGATGTGGCAAAACGGTGTTCTGCCGACTGCTGCTGCCTGAGCATCTACGCGAGTATTTCCTGGATCACCTGAATCTGGGTAACCGCTTCGATCGCGACATGGCATTCACGAACAACCTCCTGGTGGTGCTCGACGAGTTGGATCAGATCAAGGCCGGACAACAAGCGGCTTTGAAGCAATCGCTCTCGAAGAACACCGTGAACGGACGTCCTATCTTCGGACGCGCTCAAAGGAATCGCCATCGCTATGCCTCGTTTATGGCTACCACCAACAACCCTCGTCCACTGAACGACCCCACGGGTTCACGCCGCTTTATCTGCGTGCGTATCCCAAGCGGAACGCTCATCGACAACGAGTTGCCCATCGACTACGAACAGCTGTATGCTCAGATCGTGTATGAGGTGGAAGAACGCAAGCTGCGTTGGTGGTTCACGCCCGACGAAACGGAGGCTATTCAGGAGGCCAACCTCGCCTATCAGCATGTGTATAGCGTGGCTGATATGGTGAGTGCCTGTTTCCGCCTTCCGCGTTTCGGTGAGAAGGCCGAGCCCCTGACCATCAGTCAGATCATGGACACCATGAAGGAACAGTATCCTGAGATGGATATGGCTCCTAAGATGAAGTCTCTGGTGGGTGCTACGATGAAGCGCATCGGTTTCGAACAACGCCGACGCAACGAAGGTAACTGCTATGTGGCTGTGCCACGGGAAGTGAAACACAGCTAAAGAGTGAAGGCAAAGTGGAGGCTACTCTCGTAGCCTCCACTCGTCTTATTTAACAGTGTGTCAATCAGTTAAGAGCTAAAAATAGCCCAAAAGTGGAAGCAAGGGTGATATTCATAAAAAAAGTTGAGATAGACAATAAACGAAACACTCCGCAGACGCCTGTAGTGGGGCGATGCGGAGTGTTTTGCGTATTATAGTGAGCGATTACTTCTGACGTATGAAGATATTGATGGGTGTGCCGGAGAAGTTCCAGCGCTCGCGAATCTTGTTCTCAAGGAAGCGGCGGTATGGTTCCTTGATGTACTGCGGCAGGTTGGCATAGAATACGAACGAGGGGATGCGAGTGTCGGGGAGTTGCGAGCAGTACTTGATCTTGATGTACTTACCCTTCATCGATGGTGGTGGGTAAGCCTCGATGAGCGGCAACATCTCAGCGTTGAGACGCGTGGTGCCGACACGTGCACGACGATGCTTGTCGACCTCGGCTGCCGTTTCGAGCACCTTGAAGATACGCTGCTTGGTGAGAGCTGAGGCGAAGATGATGTCGAAATCGGTGAACGGTGCCATGCGTTCGCGGATGGTATCCTCGAAATACTTAATAGCAGTATTGGACTTGTCCTCGACAAGGTCCCACTTGTTGACCACGACGACGAGTCCTTTCTGGTTGCGCTGGATGAGCGAGAAGATGTTGAGGTCCTGTGCTTCGATGCCACGTGTGGCATCGAGCATGAGGATGCAGACGTCGGAGTTCTCGATAGCGCGAATGGAGCGCATTACGCTGTAGAACTCAAGGTCCTCGTTGACCTTGGACTTACGGCGTATACCGGCTGTGTCGACAAGCAGGAAATCGAAACCGAACTTCTGATAGTGGGTATAAATACTGTCGCGCGTTGTGCCTGCTATATCGGTAACGATGTGACGTTCCTCGCCGATGAAAGCATTGGTGAGGCTTGACTTGCCGACATTGGGACGCCCGACGACAGCTATACGAGGCAGGTCGAGGTTGTCCTCCAGTTCGTCCACCTTAGGCAGTTTCTCAAGGATGAGATCGAGCAGATCGCCCGTGCCACTGCCTGTGGCGGCACTTATGCAGAACGGGTCGCCCAGTCCGAGACTGTAGAACTCGGCAGCTTGCCACTGCTGGTTGCTGTTGTCGGTCTTGTTGGCCACCAGGATGACGGGCTTCTCGGAACGGCGCAAGATGCCGGCTACAGCCTCATCGAGGTCTGTGACACCCGTGTTGACGTCGACAAGGAAGAGGATACAATCGGCCTCCTCGGTGGCCAAGGTCACCTGCTTGCGAATCTCTTCCTCGAAGATATCATCGCTGTTGACTACCCAACCGCCAGTGTCGACGACCGAGAACTCACGGCCCACCCACTCACATTTGCCATATTGGCGGTCGCGTGTGGTGCCCGCCTCCTCAGAAACGATAGCATGACGCGTCTTGGTGAGGCGATTGAAAAGAGTTGACTTGCCCACATTGGGGCGTCCTACGATGGCTACGAGCATTATTTAAGAGTGAAAAGTGAAAAATGAAAAGTGAAAAATGAAAAGTGAAAAATAAGAGTTACTTTGGAGAGAGCGAAGAGTGAAAAGTGAAAAGTGAAGAGTGAAGAGTGAAAAATGAAAAGTGAGAAATAAGGGTTCCTTATCTGTTGTCAATTGTAATTTTAATTTTTCACTTTTCACTCTTTCATTTTTCATTAATTAAGGTCATACCCGTACTGCTTCATGGCACGTTCGGAGCTGCGCCAGTCCTTGTCCACTTTGACGAAGCATTGCAAGTAGATCTTCTTGCCGAAGAAACGCTCGAGTTCACGACGGGCTTCGGTGCTCACACGTTTGAGTGCTACTCCCTGATGACCTATGATGATGCCTTTCTGGCTCTCGCGCTCTACGTAGATGACAGCGTTTATACGGATGAGCGTATCCTCCTCCTTGAAACTCTCGACGACGACCTCTACCGAATAAGGAATCTCCTTATTATAATATAGTAGTATCTTCTCGCGGATTATCTCGTTGACGAAGAAACGAGCGGGCTTATCGGTCAGTGCATCCTTGTCGAAATAGGCAGGCGATTCGGGCAATAACTCCTTGATACGGTTGAGGACTTGATCCACGCCGAACTTGTGCAAGGCCGAGATGGGGTAGATTTCGGCTTGCGGGAGGATGGCATGCCATTCTTCGACCTTAGCTGCCAACTGTTGCTGAACACTCCCCTCGCCTTTCGGAGAGGGGTCGGGGGTGAGGCTGTCTATCTTGTTGATGAGAACCAACACGGGCACGCTCATCTTAGCTACTTTTTCGATGAAATCGGCATTTTTGTCGGGCGTTTCCACCATATCAGTCACGTAAAGCAGCACATCGGCATCCTCCAAGGCGCTCTCGGAGAAATGAAGCATCTGCTCTTGCAACTTGTAGTTAGGCTTGAGCACACCGGGGGTGTCGGAGAAGCAGATCTGCATCTCTGGCGTATTGAGTATGCCCATAATGCGGTGGCGCGTAGTCTGTGCCTTGAAGGTGGCAATAGAGATGCGCTCGCCCACGAGGAGGTTCATGAGCGTGGACTTGCCCACATTAGGGTTGCCTACTATATTTACGAAACCGGATTTGTGCACCTTAGAGTTTAAAGTTTAATGTTTGAAGTTGGGCAATGATATAGGAATTGACCTATTGAAGGGGAATAAGCCCTGGAGGGGCGTTGGAATTTAGGCAGGGTGTGGAGTGAGCGAAGCGAACGGAACCCCTGTATCATGTCAGGAGGTATATAGAGTGCCGTAGGTACGTAGGAGGAAGTTCAATTATTCCGTCGCCCCTACAGGGCTCAAATAATTTGCCTTCATGGAGCAGGGGTTTCACCCCTGCCTAAAATCCGCCGCCCCGACGGGGCTTGCAGGCCGTCTCCTACATTATTGCCTAAACTTTAAACTAAGCTGAAGCTGGCTTCAGGCTCCATCATATCCCCACTTCATATAGGCTGCACCCCAAGTGAAGCCGGCGCCGAAGGCTGTGAAGATGAGGTTGTCGCCCTTGCGGAGCTGCGATTCATAGTCCCACAGAGCCAGAGGCAGGGTGCCACTGGAGGTGTTGCCATACTTCTGTATGTTGAGCATCACCTTTTCCATAGGAACTTCCAGACGCTTGGCCACGGCTTCTATGATGCGAACATTAGCCTGGTGAGGAATCACCCATGTGATGTTGTCCTTGGTCAGGCCGTTGCGCTCGGCTATACGTGCCGTGGCGTCGGACATATTGGTTACGGCGAACTTGAACACCGTGCGACCCTCCTGATGCAGGTAGTGCATACGATGGTCGAGGGTGAAATACGACGGAGGAGTGGCTGAGCCACCGGCCTTGAGGCAGAGGAACGGCAGGCCCTGACCGTCGGTGCGGAGATAGCTGTCCTTCCATCCGAGGTCCTCGGTGGTAGGCTCCACGAGCACTGCTGCTGCGCCGTCGCCGAAGATGGGACATGTCTGGCGGTCAGTGTAATCGATGACGCTCGACATCTTGTCGGCGCCGATGACTACTATCTTCTTATAGCGACCGCTCTCGATCATGCAGGCAGCCTGTTCCATGGCATATAGAAATCCCGAGCAGGCTGCAGAGAGCTCGAAGGCATGGGCATTTGTCATGCCGCATTTGCCAAGCACGATGCTTGCCGTTGAAGGGAAGTGGTAGTCGGCCGTCGAGGTGGAGCAGATGACGGCGTCGACAGTGAGCGGGTCGGTGCCAGTCTTCTCGAGCAGTTGCTTCACAGCCTTGCGCGCCATGTAGCTTGTTCCCAGTCCTTCTTCATTGAGGATTCGACGCTCCTTGACACCTATGCGGGTCATAATCCACTCATCGGAGGTGTCGACCATGCGGCTCAGTTCTTCGTTGGTGAGAATGTAGTCGGGCACGTATCCACCGATGCCGGTGATTATAGCGTGTAGTTTTTCCATATCAAATAATTAAAGAAAGCCCCTACCCTAACCCCTCCCCTGTTTGAGGAGGGGAATGGAAAGGGAGGGGCCAACTTTTTTAGTCCTTGATTTAAGCTTCTTCCTTCTCGATTGCTACCTTGCCACGATAGTATCCGCAAGCGGGACATACGGTGTGGTAGATGTGGAATTCGCCGCAGTTGGGGCATACTGCCAATGCGGGAGCTACGGCCTTGTCATGAGTACGACGCTTAAGAGTGCGTGTCTTGGATTGTCTTCTTTTAGGATGTGCCATTGTGATTTACTATTTAATGATTTATTTATTATTCAACAGGTCTTTTAATGAGGCGAACGGGCTCTGGGTGTTGTCGTCGGGCTCCTCTTCGGCTTCGTCGCCTGTGAGGAAGGGCACGTCGACAGGGCATTGTCCGTCGGGGTGACTGTGTTGTATGGGAATCCCGAGCACCACTATCTCGTAGAGGTTCCAAGCCAAGTCCACTTCCGCCTTGTCTGCGGGCACGGTGATGATGTCGCCATCGTCGTCGTATTCCTCACCAAGCTTCACTATGAGTGTCGCCTCGGTGTTTATGGGCTGTGTCATGGGTTCCAAGCATCTGTTGCATGGTATCTCCACGTCGCCGACCATAGTAATGTCGAGCTCGTAAGCGCCTGCCTTTTGTCTCACCCGAAGCGTGGCATCGAGGCTTGCGTGCTCGATTTCGTGCTGGTCCAGTGCCTCAAAGAAGCTGTCGCCAAGGTGCCACGTAAGGGCTGTCCCGTCCGTAGGCACATCGCGTAAGGCTATGTTATAGAGGCTCAAACATTCCATACGGGCGGCAAAGGTAGTGCTTTTTTCTGTAGTGGCAAAGGATTAGGCTAAAAAGTTTAGTTTTTAGGGCTTAATGTTTAAGGTTTTTTGTATTTTAAGCCCTTTTTTGCATTTATTTCTTCGTTAATTCGATGCGGAAAGTGGTTCCTTTGCCTAATTCTGACGACTTAACGAAGATGCGTCCGCTGTGATAGTCCTCTACGATACGTTTCGCCAACGAGAGACCGAGGCCCCAACCACGAGTCTTGGTAGTGTAGCCCGGCTTGAACACGCTCGAGAACCTGTTCTTGGGTATGCCCTTGCCCGTGTCGGACACTTCCACCACGAAGCGAGCTGCTTCCTCGAAGGCTGTGATAGTGATGTTGCCGGCTCCGTCCATAGCATCGACGGCGTTCTTGCAGAGGTTTTCCACTACCCATTCAAAGAGCGGTGCCGAGAGGTTGGCATACAAGGGCTGAGCTGGCAACTGAGTCGTTATGATCACCCTATTGCTTGTTCTGCGGCTTATGTAGTCGACCACATGGGCTATCACTTCGTTTATGTTCTCGGGCTGCGGTTCCGGACGCGAACCAATCTTAGAGAAACGCTCTGCAATCATCTGCAGACGGCGGACGTCCTTGTCCATCTCGGGCAACAATTCGTCGGTTGGATAGTTCTCGCGCAACACTTGTGTCCAAGCCATGAGCGATGAGATAGGTGTACCGAGCTGGTGTGCTGTTTCCTTCGAGAGGCCAACCCATACTTTGTTCTGTTCGGCACGATTGCTACTAAGCAGAGCGAATACAGCCACCACGAGGAAGATGAGCACTATGCCCAACTGGATGTAGGGATAGCTTGCCAGGCGCTTGAGCATCACACTCTCGTCGTAACATATCTGCATCACCTCGTCGTCGGCCAAGTGTATATCCACGACATCGCCGGCATTGCGCCGTGCTTCGGCCCATGCCAACAACTTGGCATTGAGTTTCTCCTCATCGGCTTCCTCAAGGCTGATATTACGACTAGTCTGCACTGAGCCGTCAGGTGCCAGCACTACTACGGGAATAGTGTTGTTGCCATTGATTACCTTAAGCACCAATGCCAAGTCGGTCTGCTCGTCCGCCTGCTCAAACGAGCGCATAGCCTCGGCCCACACCTCCATGCGTCCACGCTCTTCGCGAGCCAGATCTTTGACGAGAATGTGCGACCATACGAGCGATGCTATACAGATAACAACAGCGCTCGATACGAGCAATATTTTAACCAAACGAATGCGGTCAGTCCAATGCATAAATACTTTTTTTATTAAAAGAACGTAAATGATTGCCATTTTAGTATGCTGTTTAGTCAAAAAAAGGTAACTTTGCACCCATGAAACGTTGTAAAACCATACTTTTAGGTCTTCTGATGTGCCTCGCGGGTGCCTCAGTGGCACTCACATCGTGCCATCGCGACGAGCCCGATGAGCCGAGAGTACGCCACAACCGTCACACCATATTATTATATATTGCCGCAGAGAACACGCTGGGCAGCTATTTCCGTTCCGACTCCCTGGAAATAGTTAAGGGCCTGCTACAACTCCCCGACACGGTGCAGGTGGCCCTCTTCTTCGACAACACCAGCAGCAGCACGCTCTACTACGGATCGTCGAGGCATGAACTGAAGCCTATCAAGACCTACAACCACAACGTCTGCTCGACCGACAGTGCCGAGATGGAGATGGTTCTGGGTGACGTGTTCCGTTTCTTCCCTGCTGAGAGCTATGGCATCGTGTTCTGGAGTCACGCTTCTGGATGGGTGCCTTCAAACTACAAGAAAGTCCGCCGCCGCACATTCGGCATAGACAACGGTGAGCGTTCGTCGCGGACAGACGTGGGTCCACAGATGGAGATTACTACGATGGCCAACGTACTGTCGCACCATCCGCACACCAACTATCTGTTCTTCGACGCCTGTTTTATGCAGTGTATTGAGGCAGCATACCAATTGCGTCATGTAACCGACTACGTCATAGGCTCCCCCGCCGAGCAACCGGCCAATGGAGCTCCTTACGATCAGCTGCTGCCCTTGTTGGCTGCCGGTGATATCAACGGAGCACTGCGCAACTACTATGAATACTATGTCACAGGGGATGGAAGTCGCGAGTATGGCGGTGCCATCATCTCGGCCATACGTACTGACCGCCTCGAGGCGCTGGCTGCAGCCACACGTCCCCTAATTCATCAGCTCTTCGCCGACCGTGGTGTAATCGCTACAAGCAACGTACAGAGGTATTATCCCGTGAATGGTACAGATGCTTTCACTGAGTATTTCGACATCGTGAACCTCATGTACAAGCACATCGACACCGACATCTTCGAGGAATGGCGCCGCACCTTCGATGAAGCAGTGCCATATCAGTACATCTCGCAATACTGGGCCTCAGCCGCCAGATCTTGGCTGCAGAAGGTCTCCGACCCTGAGCATTGCGGTGCCGTGTCTATCTTTGTGCCTTCGGAATATTACGAACAGAAAGGATGGAACGCAGCCTTCCACACCTATGACTGGTACGTGGATGCAGGCTTCAACACAACTAATTGGTAAGATTGCAATGTCAGAAAACACTCTTTTTAAGAAATCATATACGCGTCAGGAGATTGAAGAGTGCTTCCAATGGTTGGAGCAGCACATTGACAGTCTGCCTACATCGATGCGCCTGAGCCCGTCGATCAATATCCCCGACGTACGCCACACCGTAACTACATCCATATTCAAGTTGCGCCATCAGATGGGCGCCAAAACCATCTACTCAGGACAATTCTCTATTCTTTGCATGATTCGAGAAAAGGCAGCTGCAGCTATGGAGAAGGACAACCAAGCTTAACAACCTATAAAACTAAACAGATACACATTAATATGTTATTCTCAAAACAAACCTATATCGATCGCCGCAATGTCCTGCGCCAGCATGTCGGCCACGGACTGATCATACTATTCGGCAACAACGACTCGCCCGTCAACTATCCCAGCAACGGCTATAAGTTCCGTCAGGACAGTTCGTTCCTCTATTACTTCGGTCTTCAGCGCGACGGACTCGTCGGCGTCATCGATGCCGACTCGGGCGACGAATGGCTCATCGGCAATGATATCGACATCGAGGACATCGTGTGGTTCGGCAGCGTGGACAGCGTGGCTGACATGGCCGAGCAGACCGGTGCCACCAAGAGCGCTCCCATGAGCCGTCTCGAGAGCCTCATCATGGATGCCCGCGACCGCGGACGCCAGATTCATTTCCTACCGCCCTATCGCCACGACATCATGATCCAGCTCATGGATCTCACCGGCATACATCCGCGCGACCAGCGTGCTGCTGCCAGCCAGCAGCTCATCGAGGCCGTGATCGCCCAACGCATCGTGAAGACGCCCGAAGAGATTGCCGAGATCGAGCGTGCCTGCGCCATAGGCTATGAGATGCACACCACGGCCATGCGCATGTGCCGCCCTGGCGTTACCGAACAGGAGATAGCCGGCCGCATCAGCGGCATAGCCTCGTCCAAGGGCTGCATCGTCAGCTTCCCCAGCATCCTCTCGATGCACGGCGAGATCATGCACGGCTATCCCTCGCCGCAACCCCTCGAGGCGGGACGCCTGATGCTGTGCGACTGCGGTGCCGAGACCAACGAGAACTACTGCTCCGACAACACCCGCACCACGCCTATCAGCGGACGCTTCGATGCCCGCCAGCGCGACATCTACCAGATTGTCGTCGATGCTCACGACCGTGCCTTCGAGATCGCCCGTCCCGGCATGAAATGGTGGGATGTTCACTTCGAGGCTGCCCGCGTCATCACCGAGGGTCTGAAAGCGCTCGGCCTGATGAAGGGCAACACCGACGACGCGCTCGCCGCCGGCGCTCACGCCATGTTCTTCCCCCACGGCCTCGGACACGCCATGGGTATGGACGTGCACGACATGGAAGGCTTAGGTCAGACGTTCGTCGGCTTCGATGCCGAGGTGCAGCCGCGCCTCGACCAGTTCGGCACCAACTGTCTGCGCTTCGGCCGTCGCCTACAAGAGGGTTATGTCATGACCGACGAGCCTGGCATCTACTTCATCCCTGCACTCATCGACGAATGGCGCACCACAGGCCATTGCCGCGACTTCCTCAACTTCGACCGCATCGAGACCTACAAGGACTTCGGCGGCATACGCCTCGAGGACGACCTGCTCATCACCGCCACTGGCGCCCGATACCTTGGCGAGAAGATGATCCCCTACCACATCGACGAGCTGGAAGAGTTCCTGGCTAAAAGATAATTATTTATGATAAGGCTTATGAATAAGCTACGTAATTACATACTTCCAGTTGTGGCCATCGTACTCTTAGCCATCATTGCCGGGCCATACATGCTGCTTCTGTTGCTCGTCATTCCCTTGGGCTACTATACCATCAAGCTCAAGGAAAAGAGAGAGCCTAAGCGGAAGATGTATTCCACCATGGAAGAGGTGGAGGGAGAGTTTGGTAAGCCCGATGATGTAGTGGTGCTTGACGCCTCCCGTGCTAACGAGCTGCCAGCGCTTGTGTTGTTCTATCCCTCACAGGACTTGATGATAGCCGCTGGCGAACCGATTAAACTTAGCGACCTCGTCAGCGTAGCACCGAAAAATATGGCAACACCATATACTATCGACGAATACGCAGTAATTCTCTCCACACGCATTCCTGACCGTCCCACTATTCCGCTCCGCGTTGGATATGACAATGGTCTGGCATTGGAGATTGCCCAACAAATCGACGCACATATTGTTGAACACAAATAACTATTTTCAATCTTATTCTACACTATGTTTAAAAACTTATTAGCAAAAGTAACCCTTCTCTCTGTCATGGGAGCCTTGATAGCCGCTCCCACCTTCGCTGCCGACAAGAAGAAGAAGGAAGAGAAATCCAACAAACCCGTCTTCACCGTCGTGAAGCAACTGCCCATCACCAGCATCAAGAACCAGAATCGTTCGGGCACATGTTGGGCTTATTCCACACTCAGTTTCTTTGAGAGCGAGATTCTCAAGAAGACCGGCAAGACCTACGACCTGGCCGAGATGTTCGTGTGCAACAAAGACTATCTGGAGCGCGCTGAGGTCACCGTGCGCATGCATGGCGACTGCGACTTCTCGCAGGGCGGTTCCGCAGGTGATGTGCTCATCACTATCAAGAACCACGGCATCGTTCCCGAGGACGCTATGGCCAAGCCCGGCACGATGATCGGCGACTCGCTGGCCAACTTCAACGAGTTCTTCAGCGTCATGACACCTTATGTCAAAGCCGTAGCCGAAAGCAAGAGCAAGACCATCTCCACACAGTGGAAGCCCGGCCTACAGGGCATCCTCGATGCATACCTCGGCAAGACGCCTGAGACCTTCACCTACGAAGGACGCGAGTACACCCCGAAGACCTTCGCCGCAAGCCTCGGGCTCGACTGGAACGACTATGTCAGCATCACGTCATACACCCACCACCCCTTCTACACCAGCTTCGCCGTAGAGGTACAGGACAATTGGCGTTGGGATCACAGCTACAACGTGCCAATGGACGAGATGATGCGCATCATCGACAACGCCCTTGCCAACGACTACACCATAGCTTGGGGCGGTGACGTCAGCGACGACGGCTTCACGCGCAACGGCCTCGGCATCCTCTACGACCTCAAGGCAGGCGGCGAGAGCCTCACAGGCAGCGATCAGGCCAAGTGGCTCAAGCTGAAGCCCACCGAGCGCAAGAGCCTCGCCGAAGAGCTCGGCGTCAATGCCCCCGAGGCTAAGCCCACGCAGGAGCAGCGCCAGAAGGACTTCGACAACTGGGAACTCACCGACGACCACGGCATGCACATCTACGGTTTGGCCAAGGACCAGAACGGCCGCGAGTACTACCTCGTCAAGAACTCTTGGGGCGAGACCGGCGAATACAAAGGCACGTGGTACATGACCAAGGCGTTCATCGCCGCCCGCACCATGGACTTCCTCATCAACAAGAATGCCATCCCCGCTGACATCCGTCAGAAACTCGGCATCTAAACTCCAAGTCACATTTATCAACTACATCACACACGACCGGTCAGCATCAGCATGTTGACCGGTCGTATTCTTTTGTATGACCGGTCATGCAGCCCTGCACGACAGGTCGTGCTGGCCAATACGACCAAAGGCCTTCCTTAATATCTATGACATGTTACAATAAAATCTATTATGGACGAATTTTCGCGCGCGCGCAAAATTATTAAGGTATAACGCGCGTGTATAAGAAAAAAAGGTTAACTTTGCACCGCAAACGTTTCAATAAACCATCCTAACCCAATAAGTCATGAAGAAAATCCTGACTGCAATCTTAGCACTGATTGCATGCGCTAACGTAAGCGCTCAACAAGTTGACTACAACGTCATTCCAATGCCTAAGACGGTGAGCGTGGACAGCACTCAGTCTTTCACTCTGCGCTCTGGCATGGGCTTAGCCTATGATGCAGGAAATCCCGAAGCGGCACGCAACGCACAGTTTCTGCGTACTTGGGTAGAAGAGGCTACCGGCATTAAACTGCAACTAACACCCGACGACAAGAAGGCTGCAGTGCGTATGACACTTGCACCAGCTAAAAAGCAGAAGAAAGGCGTAACACCCACACCTCAACAACAAGAAGCCTACACCATCACAGTGGACAATAAAGGCATAGCCCTTAGCGCCACACAGAACATAGGCCTGTTCCGCGCAGCACAGACCTTGCGCAAGGCATTACCCGTGGCCAAAGGCCTCAACGAAATAGCCCTGCCCTTTGCTATAATCGAAGACCAGCCACGCTTCGAATATCGCGGCACAATGCTCGACTGCGCTCGCCATTATTTCGCCATTGATGTAATAAAGAAGTTCATCGATGTTATGGCATTGCACGGATGCAATCAGCTGCACTGGCATCTGACCGAAGATCAGGGCTGGCGCTTTGAAGTCAAGGCATTGCCCGAACTGGCCAAGAAGGGCAGCGTGCGCCAGAAAACCGTGATAGGACACAACACCGATATCTACGACGACCAACCCTACGGCGGTTTCTACACGCAGGCCGACTGCCGCGAAATAGTCAACTACGCTGCAGAACGATACATCAACATCATCCCTGAGATAGACCTCCCGGGACACATGATGGGTGCCTTGCACGTGTTCCCAAACCTCGGATGCACAGGCGGCCCGTATGAGGTTAACCCACGCTGGGGCGTGATGCGTGAGGTGCTTTGCGCCGGCAACCCTGAGACCATGACGTTCCTCAAGACAGTTATGGGCGAGTTGTGTGACGTATTCCCTTCAAAGTTCATACACATCGGAGGTGACGAATGCCCCAAGGACCGTTGGAAGAATTGTCCCAAATGCCAGGCAAAAGCCAAAGAACTCGGCCTCAAGGACGATGGCAAGCACAGCGTGGAGAATCAGCTGCAGACTTGGATTAACCACGAGATGGAGAAGTTCCTGAGCGAGCGTGGCCGCGACATGATAGGCTGGGACGAAGTGCTCGAAGGAGGTCTCACCGACAACGGCATCGTAATGTCGTGGCGAGGCATCAATGGAGGCATCGAAGCTGCCAAGCAGCACCACCGCGTAATCATGAGCCCGACAACTTTCTGCTACATCGACTACTACCAGCTTAAGGATCAGAACCGTCAGCCTCAAGGCATCGGAGGATACCTGCCTACATCTAAGGTATATAGCTTCGAACCTCTCGTGCCCGAAGCCCTCAACGAGGACGAGCAGAAGTACATCCTCGGACCACAAGTGAACCTGTGGACAGAGTATGTGGCTTACCCGCAACACCTCTTCTACATGTTGCTGCCTCGCCTTGATGCCATCAGCGAAGTGCAGTGGTGCAGACCCGACCAAAAAGACTTCGAGAACTTCAAGGCACGTTTGCCCCGTATGAAGCAGCTCTACGACCGTATGGGCGTTACCTACTGCCGCGACTTAGAATAAACCACAACCCTGAAGAATGGATTACCAACTTAAAAAACTTACTACGGGCTACCACACAAAACGTGGAGAGCGCGTAGTAAGCAATGAAATAACAGCTACACTCAAAGCCGGAGAGCTCACTTGTCTGTTAGGGCCAAACGGTGCGGGCAAGAGCACACTGCTGCGCACACTGGCCTCCTTTCAGCCACCGCTCGGCGGCACTATCGAGCTCGACGGCCGCGACATCAATACATTCAAGCCGCAGGAATTGGCACGGCACATAGGAGTAGTGCTTACCGAGAAACCCGAAGTGCGAGGAATGCGGGTACGCGAAATGGTAGCCATGGGAAGAAGCCCGTACACAGGCTTCTGGGGAAAGCTTAACGACGACGACAACGTTGCCGTGGACCAAGCCATAGCTCAAGTCGGGATAGGGCAACTGGAACGTAGAATGGTATCAACACTCTCCGACGGTGAGCGTCAGAAAGTAATGATAGCGAAGGCGCTGGCTCAACAAACACCCGTCATCTTCCTCGACGAACCGACAGCTTACCTTGATTTCCCATCCAAGGTGGAAATGATGCTCCTGCTGCGACGCTTGGCACGTGAGATGCAAAAGACCGTATTCATGTCCACTCACGATCTTGAGCTCGCGCTGCAGACGGCCGACGGCTTATGGTTATTACCTGGCAGTAACGACGAGCTGGCAGGCAAGCTGCTTGTAGGCACACCTCAAGAGCTGGCCGACAACGGCACTTTGGCCCGTTTCTTTGCGGGGCCAGGCATAACCTTCGATGCCAACGAACTGCATTTTCACATCAAGGGGTAATTCAAAAACCAAGACGACAAATTACACTTCAACTTTGTAGAAAGGTAAAGAGCTACAATGTTAAGGTGTAATTTGTCGTTTCAATAGGGCAAGCACGTTGCCCAACCTACCACGTCGATTAGGTTAACCTAACAAGCCGATTAAGCTAACCTAATTGGCCTTTAAAGTCAACCTAAATGGCAATATGGATATACGACCAGACGCTTAATCCAAGTGGAAAACTTCCTGGATAGGCACCGTCACAGGTGAATTGTCGGGATTCGTTTCCATGATATCCTTCATATAAGCCCACCAACGCTGCGTAGTCTCGTCGGCACCCATATCCTGGGAGCTCTGTTCACCCTCTATCTCCTGATAGCCGAAGAGGATATTCGTGTCGCGATCCCAAAAGATGCTGTAGTTGCTGACACCTGCATCTTTTATGCCTTTCTTCAGTTCTGGCCACAGTGCTGCATGGCGACGTTCATACTCTTCCTCAAAACCAGGTTTGAGGTACATCTTGAAAGCAAATCTTCTCATCTTTGTAACATTTTTGAGTTAATTTCTTAAAAACTGCTACAAAAATAAGCAAAAAGAGAGGACCAAACTACTCTTAGCATATTTTTTTGCAAAAGAATGTATTAAAAAGGCCCTAACTTACACATTTTAAGCACAAAAACAAGGCCGTAAGCAACTTTGGTCCGTAAAACAAATCGGTATCTATATGAAAATTTTAACTTTGCAGCGCAAGAGTGGAAGACCCAACGCGTCCGTTAACTCTACATAGTTTTTTATTTTTGTTAACTCAAACAATTTTTATGCCCGATACAAACAAGATAACAGTTCCGGCAGGCACCGAAGCCACTACCCCTGAAAAGGACAGGCACGAGTACCAGACCCATCGAGGCAGCAAAATAGATTTGCACGACTTCATGGAGCGTAACTATCGGTGCGATATGTCGATGACCGAGTTTGCAAGGGCTTCAGGACGTAGCCTATCGACCTTCAAGCGCGACTTCAAGAAAATGAGCGAACTATCGCCAGAGCGATGGCTCACAGACCGTCGTCTGCGCGCGTCGTACGACTTGCTTGCCCGCGGCCTACGTGTTTCAGACGTTTGTTTTGACGTAGGTTTCAAGAACGTTTCACATTTCTCAGCCATCTTCAAGAAGAAATTCGGCTGCACACCAGGCGAAGTAAGGAAGAAGATGCGTCAGTGAACTTAATGCATTAAGCACAAAAACAAGGCGCACGGCAACGAACTATTCGTTGCCGTGCGCCTTGTTTCATTACCGGCGACCGCCTCCGCCTCCCCAGCCACCGGGACCGCGACCACCGCCGCCACGGCCAGGACCACCGAAGCCAGGACCGCCCCAGCCTTCGCGGCGCATATCGCTATTGCCTAAGAGGTTAAGCTGATAGATGACGTGTACCATAAGGTATGAGTTGATGGAGTTGCTCCATGAGTCGGTGCGCGAGAATGCGCTGATAGAACGGCTGATGTTGCTGCGCTCATGCAAGATGTCATACCACTGCACACTGAGTGTCAACGACCTATTCTTCAAGAACGTCTGCGAGAGTTGAGCATTCCAGATGAGTTCGTTTGTGTTCATCGAAGCATCCTCGAAGCCTCGGCGACTCTCCTGTGAGATATCAGTGGACAAGCTGGTGCCCCAAGGTGCTGTGACCTGAACATTGCCGCCATAATCGAAGTTCCAAGTATCGAGGTTAGCGCTCTCGCGAATGGCATTGCGAGCGTGGCTGAATGTGAAGCCGCTATTGACGCCAGCATCAAAGCTCCATTCGCCGAACTCATTGCGGTAGTTAAGGCGCAGGTTGTCGTTAACTGATGTGTTCTTTGTGGTCGACTTTACTGACGACGAGGCCATATCAAGAGCCATATAACCTACACTATTTGAATAGTTGACGCCAACATTGTTTGAGATGTTCCAATTCTTATTACGGTCGATAGCCGTATTAAACATACCCCAGAAATCTGCATTCCAGTTACCATTGATATTATCGGGCGTCGTTTCGCGCTTACCTGTCTTCATATCATAAAGCGTGCGACTGGAGATGGAGTTCAACGTATTACTGAAGCTGGCATTGATATTCCAGCCCATCTGCTTATCCACGAGGTAGTTGTTGTAGAAGATGTTGAAATTGTTGTTCCACGAAGGCTTCAGACCGGGATTACCGTGACTGACGTTCATCGGGTCGCTGGTATCGTCGACATCGAGCAACTGTGTCATCGAAGGCTGGCTCATTCGAGCATTGTATCGAGTACGCAACTGACTGGTATTTGATATTCTCCAGCGCAAGTCAATGCGTGGTGCCCAGTTGAACACATGACGTGTGACTGTTGTATCAAGACGATGCTTGGTATAATCCATGTGCGTCGTCTGAGGCTGGAAACTTACACCGGCATTCAGGTTGAAATCACCAAACTGATAGCGCAACATGACTGAAGCCTCATGATTGAACTCATTGTAAGTGGCATACTGTGAATTCTCGATATTCTTAAGGCCTGCAAGCAGAGCATCCGAAGGCTTATAGCCCAGCACCAGCTGCTGGATGATCTCCTCGTCAGTGAGGTCACCCCAGAGATATGCGTATTCGCTCTTCGTCAGCAGCGAGTCGATACTGTACATCGAGCGGTCGCTATCAGAGAAGCGGCGCTGAAACTGATATGAGAACTGCAGGTTGGCACCTTTGAAGATGGGCTCGGAGTAAGATGCGCGCACTCGATAGTTCCAGTTCTTCGAAGGATTGTCGTTATACTGATTTGTGAACGTATACGGACGCTCCTTATCCTGGAAGAAATTAACGAGCGAACGGCTGTAGCTTTCATTGGAGTTCTCGCCAAGTCCGCCACTGAAGTCAACAGTCATATTTCGTCCGGGCTTAGCAAGACGACGGTTAATCTGCAGTGATCCGTTGACATTGTAGTTGTGGCTGTCGCTCATATTCTGACGGGCGTTGTCATTGACAAGGATGTCTTCATATACGAGCTCGCCAGCTGCACTGCGCGTGTCATATTCATCCAAAGGATTCATCATGCCTGCGTCATAGGGACTGTCGTTGAATGTCACACTCTTGCTCTCGCCTTCGCCGTTGCTTGTATTATAACTATAGTTCGGGCGGAAAAAAATATTCGTCATCGAATCGGGTTGCCATTCCAAGCGGAAGTCGGTGTTTACACCCTTCGATTTGTTTAGGTTCTGGCTGAGGCTGTTCACAAACTGCGATGCCGTAGAAGTAAGGAAGTTCTCACTGTTGGTTCTCGATTGCACATCGTTCTTGCGGTAGTTATAGCGCACATTGCCACCAACCTCGAAGCGTCCTTGCTCATTTTGTTTCTTACCATTTTCCCAAGCAAAGCTGGCACCGGGATTGACAACGGTCGTAAGGCCATTGCCTCCACCGCCGCCCCAGCCACCGAAACCGCGGCTGTTGACGTTGTTGGCATTACCCGTGAGGAAGAAATTAAAGTTGTCGGTAAAACGACTTATGGTGACGTTCTCAGCAAACCGGTCGTGAGTACCATAAGCCAAGTCGGCATTAATGAACCAACCCTCGGTCATACCCTTTCTGACGGTCAGGTCGAGCACGGTCTCTTCCTCGCCATCGTCGATGCCCGTGACACGCGAGTAATCGCTCTGGCGGTCATACGCCTTCACCTTGCTCACCATCTTGGCGGGCAGGTTCTTAAGAGTCATCTGAGTGTCATTGCCGAAGAACTCCTTCTCGTTGACAAGGATCTTCTTCACTTCCTTACCATTAATCTTAATGGTGCCTTGCTCGGTAATCTCTGCGCCAGGGAATTTCTTGAGAAGAGCCTCAAAGTTAGAACCTTCAGGAATACGGAAGGCATCTGAATTGTAGACAAACGTGTCAGCCTTCATCTCCACCTGTGCCGCACGAGCCGTCACTTGCGCTTCCTTCAGCATCTTGGCATCATCATCGAGAACAATCTCGCCGAGTAGCATCGCCTTGTTCTTCTTCGTGAGTTCCAGTTTACGCCAAGCGGTTCTATAACCTATGAAAGAAGCGCGGAGCAGGTAGGTGCCTACTTTCACGCTACTGATGCTGAAACTACCGTCAGACTTCGTTTGCTGACCTGTCACCTGTGTGCTGTCAGGGTTCATAATCACGACAGTAGCGCCCGGCATAGGCGAACCTTCGCTGTCGACGATTGTACCGCTGACTGTGACTTTCTGAGCACTAGCGGCCATGGCAAGGCATAGTGCAAATAATGAAGTAAGGATTCTATTCATCGGTGTGTAATATTAAAGCCGTCGAAAATGTGACGGCCTTAATTCTATTACGTTTAATTGTTAAAGTGTATTTTTAACGTTTATTATAGTAGCACTACCGTATAAAGATAAGCTACTGCAGCAGGGATAGCAAGCAAACTGCTGTCGAAGCGGTCGAGCATGCCTCCATGGCCGGGCAGTATATTTCCGCTGTCCTTGATGCCTAATTGCCGTTTGATAAGACTCTCCACCAAATCGCCCCATGTGCCGAAGACTACTACCACGAGAGCGAAAAGTACCCATTCCATCGGACGTAGTATAGGTAGATAATGAGCCAAGAGCAATGACACAGCTATACATACTACTGCGCCGCCTATGCTACCCTCCCAAGATTTGCCTGGCGACACACGTGGAAACAACTTGTGACGTCCGAGGAGCGATCCCACACAATAGGCACCTGTGTCGTTGAGCCAAAGGAAAATGTATATCGCAAGGACAAGCCAAGAGCCGTGAACTGCGACATCCGTGGAATTGGTGGTTTGCAAAGCGCTGCCATGGAACTCAAGCAGGCAAAGCAACGAGAAAGGCAGCGCAACGTATATCTGCGACATCATAGCATAAGCCCAATTATTCAGTGGGCTCTCGCGCTGCAGATATAACTCGCCTACAATCATGTATATCATACTCAGCAACCATGGCACAAACAACACGCCTGCTCCTGCGATACCGGCAGCATAGCCAAAAAATCCTACAAACAAACAGCCGCCTGCCACGGTGCAGATGAAACGGTTCACACTGACATTGGATCGCATGTTAACAATGCCCGTAAACTCCCACACTGTGAACGATGTGATAATTGTGAACAACACGCCAAATGTGACTGGTGAATGTAGTATGCCGATAATCATCACGGCAAGGAACACTATGCCGGTAATGGTGCGGATAATAAGATTCTTCATATTGGTTTGCTATGTATTAATCGTTTACTGGGGTGTCCTGGATGTCTGACTTCTCTTCACCTTCCGGAATATCCGTATCTGTTTCTTCTTCCGTTTGGCTTGTCAGCAGTTCCTCCGTGCGGCTCACCCACGGACGCTTGCCGAAGATCTTCTCCACGTCCTCAGCATATATAACCTCACGCTCAACAAGGAGGTCGGCCAGTGCCTTATGCCCTTCGCGCTTTTCCATGAGCAGTTGCTTTGCACGCTCGTACTGTTCGGCAATCATGCGTTTCACTTCCTTGTCTATTAGTTCAGCCGTAGCTTCGCTATAAGGACGCTGCCATGAGTATTCGTCGTTGCTGTAGTAGCATATATTAGGCAACTCATCACTCATACCCATATAGGCTATCATGCCATAGGCTTGCTTCGTCACGCGTTCAAGGTCGTTCATGGCACCGCTTGAGATATGACCTGTAAAGAGCTCCTCGGCAGCACGGCCTCCAAGCGTAGCGCACATCTCATCGAGCATCTGTTCGCGAGTCGTTATCTGTCGCTCTTCAGGCAGGTACCAGGCAGCACCGAGCGCACGTCCGCGCGGCACTATGGTTACCTTAATAAGAGGATTGGCATATTGAAGGTTCCAGGATATGGTAGCATGACCGGCCTCGTGCAAGGCTATGGTCCGCTTCTCCTCCTCGGTCATCACCTTTGTCTTCTTCTCCAGACCGCCTACGATGCGGTCCACTGCGGCGAGGAAATCATCCTTCGTCACCGCCTGCTTGCCATGGCGCGCAGCAATAAGCGCTGCTTCGTTGCACACGTTGGCGATGTCAGCCCCGCTGAAGCCTGGTGTCTGGCGCGCCAGCAGGTCAACATCCAATGAGCTGTCCACCTTTATGGGTCTGAGATGCACCTTGAACACAGCCTTACGTTCGTTCAGGTCAGGTAAATCGACATGTATCTGACGATCGAAACGACCGGCACGCAACAATGCCTTGTCAAGGATATCGGCACGGTTTGTGGCAGCCATGATGATAACACCCGAGTTGGTTCCGAAACCATCCATCTCGGTCAACAACTGGTTGAGCGTGCTCTCGCGCTCGTCGTTACCGCCCATCATGGCGTTGCGCGAACGGGCACGGCCCACGGCGTCAATCTCGTCGATGAAGATTATACATGGTGCCTTTTCCTTGGCCTGACGGAACAGGTCGCGCACGCGGCTGGCGCCTACGCCTACGAACATTTCTACAAAGTCCGAACCGCTCATCGAGAAGAAAGGCACGTCGGCCTCGCCGGCTACGGCCTTTGCCAATAGCGTCTTACCCGTTCCCGGAGGGCCTACCAGAAGTGCTCCCTTGGGAATCTTACCGCCCAGGTCCGTGAACTTCTTCGGGTTCTTCAGGAACTCCACAATCTCTTGCACCTCCTGCTTGGCTGAAGCCTGACCGGCAACGTCCTTGAACGTTACCTTCGACTCGTTCTCGCCACCTTTCTCAACAAGTTTTGCACGCGAGCGACCAACGTTGAATATGCCGCTCATGCCGCCACCGCCACTGTTCATGCGACGCATGATGAATATCCATACAGCTATGATAAACAGCAACGGAAATAGGTTCCAAAAGACCTGCATGAAAGTGTCATTGGAACTCTTGTAGCTGAGTTCGCCTTTGAAATTCCCAAGCTCCTGCTGTGCACTGATAAACTCATCGAGCTTATCGGCCGAAGGATATTCCGCCTGTACGAAAGGCTGCTTGCCCGTCTGCTCCACACCTTGTTGGAACACATCACGTATATGCTCAGGCTTAACATACATCCGCACCGTGCCTTCATCCTTGCTGGCTACCACCTTATTAGCGTAGCCTTGCTCGACATACTGCTTGAACACGGTGTATGTCACATTCTTCGATGCCGTACCCGACTGTTGCATGTCGCCTCCTGCGAAGAAGAGGTAACCCAGGGCTATGGCTATGACGATGTATATCCACGTCAGGTTCACACGTGGCATCTTGTTCTTGTTGTTGCGGTTGCCGTTATTGCGATTGCTGTCCGGCTTATTCTGGTCTGCCATTTTCGAAATTCAATAATCAATACAAATCCGGTATCTCGGTCAAAGCCGCATCAGCCCACAGGTGCTCGAGATCATAGAACTCTCTGGCCTCGCTGAGGAAGATGTGCACGATAACCGCGCCGTAATCCATGCCTACCCATTGAGCATTGCGCAAGCCGTCGACGGCCGACGGACGTGCACCGGCATTCTTACGGACGAACTCCTCTACAGAATCCGTCAGTGCCTGAACATGGCTCGGCGAATTGCCTGTGGCAATAACAAAGGCTCGGCAGATGGCATCGTCAATCTCCGAGAAATCGGCAATAACTATGTTGCGGCCCTTCTTCTCTTGCAGGCCCGCCTGAATCTGATCGATAAGTTTTTCTGTCTGTATATCCATAAGCGGTGTTTTCAAGTTGCAAAGATACTTATAAGCGCACATACTAAAGAGAAAAAGAGGAAAAATAACGCGAAAATTTAATTTTTTTAGGGAAAAACTTGCACGTTTGACAAAAACCAACTACTTTTGCACCCGCAAATGCAAGAGTATTGGGCTATGGTGTAATGGTAACACTGCAGATTCTGGTCCTGCCTTTCCTGGTTCGAGTCCGGGTAGCCCAACACCAAACGAAGGAGGTTGTTCAAGGGAACGACCTCCTTTCTTTTGTTAATAAGCATAGAACAAAGGAGAATGAATAATTGCCACGTCATACATCTCACCGAGACTTCGTCCACCAACACTTTCCTCACTTCCTACACTCCCTCCGAGCCAACGGATATAACCATCGTCACCACCGACTATCAGAGTGCTGGACGCGGACAGGCCACGAACCGCTGGGAGAGCGAGCGTGGCAAGAACCTATTATTCAGCATCCTCGTCACGCCCGACAGCTTGCCTGCAACACACCTCTTTGCACTTTCAGAAGCCATAGCCCTAAGCATACGGGAAGCCATTGCTGCCACCCTCATTTCTTCGTCTAAGGCCTCTACAAACAATGAGGACATCTTGTGTGAAACAGTAAAGTGGCCCAACGACATTTACATCGGCGACAGCAAGATAGCCGGCATACTCATCGAGAACAACCTTCGCGGGCAGTACGTTCATCGAAGTGTTATCGGCTGCGGCGTGAACATCAATCAGAGCTCCTTCCTATTTCCTTCGCTCGCAACTACTGACCTGTCAGCCTCTAATATTCCACACCCCGTTTCCATGCGCCAGCTTTTAGGCCATGACATAGACCGTCAGGCTATCCTTGACGCCATCATCGCCCACTTCATACACCGCTACAAAAGCATAAGCAACGGGCAACCCGAAGCCCTCGCTTCCATCCATGCCGAATACCTGGCAGCTCTTTACCGCCGCCAAGGATTCCACCTCTTCGCCGATGCCCAAGGATCATTCAGTGCAGAGATTGCCGACGTGGAGCCGACTGGACATCTGCTATTGCGCGACACTTCGGGCCACCTACGCCGCTACGCCTTTAAGGAAGTATCTTACTGCTGATACGTATATAATAATATGTAAGCAGTTTCATGCCATAAAGTTATGATTTGTGAGTAATTCAAGCGAATTGATTGACATCTCTTTGACTTATGTCAATAAAAGAAGAAAAATATCAGAAAAAGGCCTTGAAGAGTGTTGCAGTTACACGAAATAGGCGTACCTTTGCAGCGTCAAAGAGATGACAAGGCCTCGCGAGAGGCTCACACATATACGGTTTTTCATGGTATTAGGTTAGTTTTAAAGGTTTTCATCCGAAGAGTAGCAACGGCTACTCGACTTTAGGTAAGTTAGTTAAGGTAAGTTGATTGCAGGATTACCCTCACCCTCCAAGAGGGTATCCCCACAGAATAACACAAGCACAACTGTCGCAGTGATGCGATAGAAAAAGCAAAGAGACACATTACTTCATCATTATGTGTATCAATGTAGTTATTCTGAGAGATTCAACAGAAAGATTTGTTCATAGCTTTGAGCGCGGTTCTTCGTGAGAAGAGCTGCGTTTTTTATTATGAAACACAGAGAAGAGCTTGCTTACGTACATAAAAAAAGTAAAAAAGCATAAAATGAAAAAAAACTCCATGTTCGAAACCTTAAACTCTAAACTTTTCCTTACCTTTGCACCCGAATAGAACATGTAACAATAATTGTCAAACATAAAACTGCGGGTAAGCCCGCCTCAACACAATATGAATACATTAGAACAGATTTTCGCAGCAAAGCTGCTCAAAGTGAAAGCTATAAAGTTGCAACCCACCAACCCATTCACATGGGCCAGCGGATGGAAGTCGCCTTTCTATTGCGACAACCGCAAAACGCTCTCCTACCCTGAGCTCCGCTCGTTCGTTAAGATAGAGTTGGCCCGCATCATCATGGAGCGCTTCCCCGAGGCTGATGCCATAGCAGGCGTAGCAACAGGCGCCATTCCTCAGGGTGCCCTCGTGGCAGACGCTCTCTCGCTTCCTTTTGTATATGTACGCTCAAAACCCAAGGATCACGGACTGGAGAACCTTATCGAAGGCGAACTGAAGCCTGGTATGAAGGTTGTCGTGGTCGAAGACCTCATCTCAACGGGCGGCAGCAGCCTCAAGGCCGTGGAGGCCATCCGTCTGGGTGCATGCGAAGTGATAGGCATGGTAGCCTCCTACACCTATGGCTTCGATGTTGCCACCAAAGCCTTCCGCGAAGCAGGCGTGAAACTGGTTACGCTTACCAACTACGAAGCCGTAGTGTCTGAGGCTCTGAAGATTGGCTACATCAAGAAGGAAGACGTTGCCCTGCTCGAAGAGTGGCGCAAGAACCCCTCGGAGTGGAGAAAAGATTAGGGATTAAAGATTAGGGATTTAAATTAATGACTACATACGAAAGCACAGTAAAGCAGGTGCACTACCCGCAGGCTTCTATCTTTGCGAAGCTTGCCGACCTGAGTAACCTCGAGACCTTAAAGCAGCGCGCTGCCGACCCCGAGTTCATCGACCGTCTGCGCGCTTCGGGACAAGTGCCTGAGGACAAGATAGATAAGATTGTTGAGATAGCCTCCAAACTGGAACTCACGCAGGACGCTATCACCATACCCGATACCCCGCTCGGCCCCATCGCCCTGCGTATAGTGGAGCGCGATGAACCTAAGTGCGTGAAGTTTGCTGTCGAGGGTGCGCCCGTGGCCGCTAACCTTTGGATACAGCTGCTGCCCACCTCGCCCTACGAGAGCAAGATGAAATGCACCGTGGGCGCCGACCTCAACTTCTTCATCAAGCAAATGGCCAAGAAGCCGCTACAGGAAGGCATTGAGAAGCTGGCCGATATGCTGGCTATGATTCCTTACGGAATGTAGGACTTTGGGATTAGAGATTAAGGATTATTAGGGACTAAAGAGAGAATTAAGGCATGGCAAGTAAACTCTGGGAAAAGAACATCAGCGCTACTGCTGAGATAGAGCAGTTTACCATAGGACGCGACCGCGAGCTCGACCTCTTCCTGGCCGAGAGCGATGTGCTGGGCTCTATGGCTCACACCACCATGCTCGAGAGCATCGGACTCATCGAACCCGATGAGCTGAAGGCCTTGCTTGCAGAGATGCGCAACATCCTCGCCGACATACGCGAGGGGCGCTTCGAGATAGAGGAGGGCGTCGAAGATGTTCATTCTGAAGTGGAACTGCTGCTCACGCGCCGCCTCGGCGACATAGGCAAGAAGATTCATAGCGGACGCTCCCGCAACGACCAAGTGCTGCTCGACCTTAAGCTGTGGACGCGCCGTCAGCTGCGCGAAGTGGTAGAACTCGTCGTCCAGCTCTTCAACGAGTTGCAGGCACAGAGCGAGCGCTACAAGGAAGTGCTCATGCCAGGTTACACTCATCTCCAGGTGGCCATGCCCTCCAGCTTCGGACTGTGGTTCGGGGCTTATGCCGAGAGCCTTACCGACGATGTCCGTTTCCTGCAGGCCGCCTACCGTATGGTAGACCGCAACCCCTTAGGTTCCGCTGCCGGCTATGGCTCATCCTTTCCCCTCGACCGCGAGATGACGACACGGCTGCTCGGGTTCGAATCCATGGCCTACAATGTTGTCTATGCCCAGATGGGCCGCGGCAAGATGGAGCGCAACGTGGCCTTCGCCCTGGCATCCGTCGCCGGCACCCTGTCCAAACTGGCCTTCGACGCCTGCATGTTCAGTTCGCAAAACTTCGCCTTTCTGAAGTTGCCCGACGATTGCACCACAGGCTCAAGCATCATGCCCCACAAGAAGAACCCCGATGTCTTCGAGCTCACGCGAGCCAAATGCAACAAACTGCAAGGCCTGCCCACTCAGCTGACGCTTATCATCAACAACTTGCCATCGGGCTATTTCCGCGACCTGCAGATCACAAAAGAGGTATTCCTGCCTGCCTTCGACGAGTTGAAGGACTGCCTGCGCATGGCCATCTACATTATTGAACGTGTACGCGTGAACGAACATATTCTCGACGATCCGCGCTACGACCTTATGTTCTCTGTCGAGGAAGTCAATCGTCTGGCAGCCAACGGCATGCCTTTCCGCGACGCCTACCGTAAAGTAGGACTCGACATCGAAGCCGGCCGTTTCCAACCCGTAAAGGAGATTCACCACACCCATGCAGGCAGCATAGGCCGTCTCTGCAACGAAGAGGTGAAAGCTGTCATGGACAGCATCATCGCCGAGTTCCATTTCGAGCGCGCCATGTCAGCAGAGAAGAAATTATGTGAATGATGAAGAGCGAAAAATGAAGAATCATCCCTTCCATAAACCATTGTTCCTGCAGCCTCTGACGAGCCTACGGAACATACTCATATTCTTCATTCTTAATTTTTCATTATTTATTCTACCTTTCTCTTGCCAGAAGGCTGAAAACATCTATTATACCGGTGCCCGGGTAAGTTTCACCTACACCTACACCAACACCGTGCCCGAGCTCAATGCAGCCCTCGGCGGCTTCGGCGAGTTCTGTTCCGTGCGCCTCAACGGCAACAACTTCATCTTCAAGGGACTTAAATCCACAACCACGCGGCCGCTTACTGCCGTCGATACTCGCGTGCACCCACAACTCGGCCTCAGCGGCCTCATCGTGGGCTGCCCTAATATCCCCGAGATGGGCTCTGATGTAGCTCGTGTAGTGGCCTTCGACCTTGCATGTCCCTGCTACAACGACTTTTCCAGCACACGCAACCTCGACCTCCAGGCCGGAGGCCTTGCACATTGTAGCCGTTGCGACCGCACCTACGACCTCAACAACCAAGGCATAGTAGCCAAAGGCGAGAGCGGCCGCCCGCTCTTCCGTTACCGCGCCAGCTACAACCAGTTTGGCAACACACTCGTTGTGAATAATTGATGAGTATTTAGCTATTACTGGTTAGTGTTTAGTGATGTGGCCTTGGCCACGGAAGTCCATATCTAAAACCACCTGCAAAGGTATCGTCTTTAACTTCTTTAACTTCCTAAAAAAGATATGAAAACCATCAACTTTGCCGAACAAAACACCATCATCAACCGTTACGTAGCCGAGCTACGCGACATCAGTATCCAACGCGACCGCCAGCGCTTCCGCCGTAACCTCGAGCGCATAGGCGAGGCTATGGCCTTTGAGATTTCAAAGACACTTAACTACAGCACCAAGTTCATCGAGACGCCCTTAGGCACCGCCAGCGCCTCCACCGAGGACGACCGCATCGTCATCGGCACCGTGTTCCGTGCCGGACTGCCTATGCACACAGGTTTCCTCAACGTGTTCGACCACGCCGACAACGCCTTCGTGTCGGCATTCCGCTACTACAAGGACAAGGAGTGCCGCGAGGTGGACGTGCGTATCGAATATATCGCCACGCCCGACCTCAACGACAGCACCTTGATGCTCGTAGACCCGATGCTCGCTACCGGCGAGTCCATGGAGCTGGCCTACCACGCCTTCATCACCAAAGGCCAGCCGGCCCACACCCATTTCTGTGCCGTCATAGCCTCACAGCAGGGCGTGAAACACCTGCAGGACGTCTTCGGCGACCGCAACGACGTCACCCTGTGGTGCGCTGCCATCGACCCCGAACTCAATGCACGCTCCTACATCGTGCCTGGCCTGGGCGATGCCGGCGACCTGGCTTTCGGCGAGAAGTTGTAACCCCCAGCCTATTCCAGGCTTAGCTATGCGACCCAAAGGAACAGTGAACAGTGAAGAGTGAAGAGAGAAAAGAGAGAAAAATAAAATGTTTTTCAAAATTGACTTCACACTACACTGTAACCGCTTGATAATCAATGACGGCATCTGAAAAGGCCTCCTAAAAGCCACTGAATGTCAGGAAAGGACAGTGGTCAAGAGTGGTCATTAAGGTCATTAAGGTCATTAAGGATTTTGGATGCGGTCATTAGCTCACTATAATAATAAATATTTATTTATTATATATAGTGCCGTTCCTGACCAGTGTGAAAACGTTAATGACCTTAATGACCTTAATGACCATAATGACCTCTCGGCTCCCTCATTGCAGCATTGAACAACAGCAAGTGTGTCTCATTGAAGTCATCGAAAAAAAAATGCACACGCGCCTGATTTTTTTACACTAAAAATTCGTTTACCGCAATGTTGATGTTGTATCTTTGCAGCGGAAAAGAGGGAATGGCAGAATGTCGACACTGCCGCTTCTTCCAGCCATATCTGCAAGGACTTTAGCGCTGAAATCCAAGCAGCACGGCGGGCTGGCGCCGCCCGCCGCGAATGGCTGCAGATAGACCTTGACCTTAGATATGAACGGACGTGTAGACAGATATGAACGGTCATACAAGCAGATATGAACGGACGTGTAGGCAGATATGACCGGTCATGCAAGCAGCTTGCGGAGGTTAAATCCGTGGTTTCAAACAACTGAGTGCTTTTGCGTTATGAATATGTGAAAGTTGAGTTATTGGGCTTATATCTGTGTGCCAACTGAAAAAGGGGGCGGATGGGAAGGTTTTTTTAGCTAAAAGTTTGGTCATAAACTGATATCGCATTACCTTTGCGCGAGCAAAAATGCCACAATAATTAAATAAGATGACTGAACTCATTGCCAAAACCTTCCAGGGACTGGAGCCCCTGCTCGCACAAGAACTGACGGAGCTGGGTGCTACCGACATACAGATAGGGCGCCGTATGGTAACTTTCGCGGGCGACAAGGAGATGCTCTACCGAGCTAACTTCTGCCTGCGCACCGCCATTCGTGTGCTAAAACCGATTAAGAACTTCAAGGCACGCTCGGCCGACGACGTGTACGAAGCCGTGAAGGCTGTGGACTGGAGCCAGTATCTGACGCCGCAGACGACCTTTGCCGTGGACAGCGTGGTGTTCTCCAATGAGTTCCGCCACAGCAAGTTTGTGGCATACAAGGTGAAGGATGCCATTGCCGACCAGTTCCGTGAGCGCACCGGCACCCGCCCCAACGTCAGCATTTCGAACCCGGACATTCGTCTGCACATACATATAGCCGAGTATGATGCTACACTCGCCCTGGACAGCAGCGGCGAGAGCCTGCACCGCCGAGGCTACCGCCAGGAGAGCGTGGCGGCACCGCTGAACGAAGTGCTGGCAGCCGGCATCATCATGATGAGCGGCTGGCACGGAGAATGCGACTTGCTTGACCCGTTCTGTGGCAGCGGCACGTTCTGCATCGAGGCTGCCCTGATAGCCCGCGGCATAGCGCCAGGCGTGTTCCGTCAAGGCTACGCTTTCGAGAAATGGCCGGACTTCGACCGCGAGCTTTTCGAGCGTATCTACAACGACGACAGCGGTGAGCGTGAGTTCGAGCATCATATCTATGGTCGCGACATAGACCCGAAGGCTGTGGGCATTGCCCGCCGCAATGTGAAGGCCGCCGGCCTGACAAAGGACATCACCATAGACATTGCCGATTTCAAGGAAACTCCGCTTCTACCCGTCCCGGCAGCCGAAGAGACGGAGGTGGAACAGGCACAGGCACTCCCCATCATCATCACCAATCCGCCCTACGGAGAACGTATTTCAACGCCTGATATCCTCGGTCTGTACAAGACGATAGGCCAGCGTCTCAAGCGCGAGTTCGCTGGTGGCGAAGCCTGGATATTGAGTCTGCACGAGGAATGTTTCGAGCAGATAGGCTTGCGTCCTTCGCAGAAAACACCTCTCTACAACGGCTCACTTGAATGTGAGTTGCGCAAGTATGTGATGTTCGACGGACGTCTTGACAGCCATCGGGCTGCCGGAGGCGAGATAAAGACGGGCGAGGACCGCCGCCACAACGCTTCGCGCAAGCCGTTTAAGCAGCACCGCGACGACAACGACGGCGAAGCCACAGGCTTTGGCCGCAAACGTCATTTCGGCGATGAACGTAAGTCCTTCGGCGGTGAGCGTAAGTCCTTCGGCGGAGAGCGCAAACGTTTCGACCGCGACGACCGTGATTTCGGCGGCAAAGGCAAGGACCACGGAAGCCGTGGGCGTGATTTCGGCAAGAAAGGCAAAGGCGACCGCAAAGGCTTTGGCGACAGGCCGAAGCGCTTCGAAGGCGATGACCGCCGTGCCCGTCAGGAAGCCCGCCGCAGGTTCTTCGGAGGCGAGGATTCGAGGGGGGATGAAGAGTGAAGGCTGCGATTAAGCGAGGGGAAAGTGGTGCTTGCATCAACTTTTCCGAGTGTGAGCAGGCTCGACCGAAGGTCAAGAATGAAGAATGAAGAATGAAGAGTGAAGAATTAAGAATGAAGAATTAAAAATATGAAAATGATTAGGAATATTTTTGCGTTGGCTGTGGCCCTGCTTATGGCGGGCAACCTCTGTGCCGACGAAGGTATGTGGCTGTTGGGCCGCACGGACAAGAAAGCCATGGACATGGCGCGCAGCCTTGGACTGCAGCTTACCGATGAACAGCTCTATGGCGAGGACGGCACGAGCCTGAAGGACTGTGTCGTGGATTTCGGCGACTATTGCTCCGGTGTCATAGTGTCGAAGGACGGTCTCCTCTTTACCAATCACCACTGCGGCTACCGTGCCATCCAACAGCTATCGACCACTGACGACGATATCCTCGGCAACGGCTTCGTAGCACGCACCCACGAGGAGGAGCGCCCCGTAGAGGGACTCTACGTGAAGGTGTGGCAGCGCGCTGAAGACGTCACCGCACAGGTCAATGAGGAACTTGAGAAGATCTATGCCGACGAAAAGCAGGGACGCAAGCTCGGCAAGCAACGACTGGCCGTGCTCTACAACGAGAACATAAGCCGCGTGCTGATGACGATAGCCTCAAACGCAGAACGTAAGGCAGAAGCCGACGGCCTCAAAGGTATCGTATGCGAAGCGAAGTCCTTCGAGGGCGGGCGCCTTTACCTGCTCAACTACTACCGTCAGTACTCAGACGTGCGCCTGGTGTTTACCGTGCCTCAGTCGCTGGGTAAGTTCGGAGGCGACACCGACAACTGGATGTGGCCTCGCCAGACAGCCGATTTCAGCGTGTTCCGCATCTATGCCGACAAGGAGGGCCAGCCCGCTGAATATAGTGCAGAGAATGTGCCTCTGCAACCCAAGCGTTGGGCTCGCATAAGCATCGACGGCTTCGACCAGGGTTCCTACTGCATGACCATCGGCTACCCCGGCTCCACCAGTCGTTATCTCTCGAGCTATGGTATCGACGAACGTGTAAACGTTACGAATATCCCCATGATACAGGTGCGCGGCAAGAAACAGGACGTGTGGTCGCGCTGGATGCGCGAAGACCGCTCGGTAGGTATCAAGTATGCCTCGAAATATGCCAGCAGTTCCAACTACTGGAAGAACTCACAGGGCATGAACGAGGCGGTGAAGCGCCTGGGCATCATAGAACAGAAGGAGCAGAAGGAACAGGATATCCGTCGCTGGTTCTCGGCCGACAAGGATCTTAAGAAGCGTTTCTCGAAAATGTTCCCCACGCTGAAGAAAGAATATAAGGCACGCCACGACGCCCGCTACGCCAGCGGCTTCGCCAACGAGACATTCCGCGGCATAGAGATAATATCCTTCGGACGTATGGCCAGCACCTACGCCCAGTCTCACCCCAACTACCGCGAGACAATCCTCGACTACGTAAGAAGCGCCTACAAGGACTATGACCCACGCGTCGACGAAGAGACGATGGCCGTGCTCCTCGAGAACTACGCACAACAGGTCGGCTCGAAATACCTGCCACGCTTCTATTCAGATATTCGCAAGAAGTACAACAACGATTACCGAGCCTACGCTCACGACATCTTCTCGAAGACAAAGCTCACCACCTTCGAAGGGTGGTATGGACTGGCAAATGCCAAAGTACGTTCATCGAAGCAGATAGCCGACTCGCTGGAACAGGCCGTGCTCGACGAGAAAGCTTACCTCAGCTATGTTGAGAGCGACCCGGCAGCAGCCCTTGCCAAACAGGTTCAGGAGATGAGCGAGAGCGTGCTCTCGGCACCGCTCCGCCGCACGGCACCCACAATCGCCTACAACGAGAACCTACTCACACAGGCTGTGCTTGAGATGGAGCAGGACCAGCCCCACTATAGCGATGCCAACTTCACACAGCGCATGAGCTTCGGCATTGTAAGCGACTACACCAACGCCGGCACTCACCACGACTTCCTCACCACCATGCCGTCGCTCATCGAGAAGATAGAGAAGCACGGCGATAACCCCGACTATGCTATGCAGGCCGAGATACTCGCCCTGCTGAAGTCGCACGACTATGGTCGCTATGCCGACCGCCGTACGGGCGAACTGCCCTTGTGCTTCCTCACCACCAACGACATCACGGGCGGCAATAGCGGATCGCCTATGTTCAACGGCAAGGGAGAACTTATCGGTCTGGCCTTCGATGGCAATTGGGATGCCCTCTCGTCAGATATCTCATTCGACGGTGCCCTCACCCGCTGCATTGGCGTAGACATCCGTTTCGTGCTTTGGCTCATGGAGAAATGGGGCAAGGCCGACCATCTCATCAAGGAATTAGAGTAGACCCCCTCCCCGCTCCCCCTTTGAGGGGGAGGGTGATTACTTAACCTTGTTCGCCATCAAATCACTAAATAGAGATGTCTGAAAGAGAGAAGATTACGACCTCGCTAAAACATTCCACTCTCCCTGGGGAGCGGGGAGGGGGTCCACATCCTCTGCACCAATTCCTGTTCTGTCCCAAGTGCGGTTCGCAATGTTTCGTGGAGCATAATGCCAAGTCGAAGCATTGCGAGGCGTGTGGATTTACATATTACTTCAATCCGTCGGCCGCTACCGTGGCGCTGATTGAACGTGAGGTGCCAGGCAGCGAAGATGAGAGAGGCGATGGTAAATCTGTGGAATGGCTGTGCGTGCGACGCGCCAAGGAGCCGGCACGCGGCACCTTGGACCTGCCGGGCGGTTTCTCAGATATGTTCGAGACCAGCGAGGAGGGCGTGGCACGTGAAGTGCTTGAGGAAACGGGGCTCACGGTAGTGAGCACAGAATTCCTCTTCTCGCTGCCGAACCAATATCTTTATTCCGATTTCCTCGTTCACACCATCGATATGTTCTTCCGCTGCCGCGTAGCCGACAGCACCTGTGCCCGGGCTGCCGACGATGCAGCGGAGCTGCTATGGTTGCGACCTGAAGATATCAATCCCGACGATTTCGGTCTGAAGAGCATAAGAGCCGGAATCATAAAGCTGATAAGCAGCGCAAAGAACAACTAACAACACAAGCACACTCACCACGACAACGCCGTTTTCACCGTCGCAAAGCCACTATCAACTATGTCACAGATACTACACACAACGTACCTCGGGCCAGTCAGTTGGTGGCAAGTAATCGCGCATGCTGAAGCAGTAAGCATCAACACGGCCGAACACTATGTGAAGCAGACCGTGCGTAACCGCTGTCGTATACTTATGCCCGACGGACCTGCAGACCTTGTCGTGCCGGTTGTGGCGGCTCCGAACCATACACCCATCCGCGATATCCGTATCAGCGACCATGGATCGTGGCGACATCACCACTGGAGCGCCTTGCGCACTGCCTATGGCAAGAGCCCTTTCTTCGAGTATTATGCCGACGACTTTGCACCCTTCTATGAGCAGCGTTATGAGTTCCTCATTGATTTCAACGAAGGACTCCGCGCTCTCGTGGCTTCGCTCCTCGACGTAGACACTCCCGTGACGCTTGCCGAGCACTACGAACCTCTCTCACCACTGCCCGAACCGTCGCTTCGACCTTATTATCAGATTTTTGCCCATCGCCTCGGCTTTCAGCCAGATCTCAGTATCGCGGATCTACTTTTCAACCTCGGTCCTGAAGGCTTGTTGTATCTATAGTTTTGTGTATAATAACACTACAAAGCAAAAAAAATCTAATCTCTAAACTCTAATCTCTAATCTTTTTACTACCTTTGCGGCGATTTATAAAAACTTGAATGCCAACGAGGCACAGATTATTGACTGTTCATTATTCATTGTTCATTAAATAATTATGGCAGAACAATTAGACATCCAAGAGCTGGAGCAAGTGGTGGTCCGCTTCTCCGGCGACAGCGGCGACGGTATGCAGCTCGCCGGCAACATCTTCTCCACGGTGTCTGCCACCGTGGGCAACAGTATCTCTACGTTTCCCGACTACCCCGCCGACATCCGCGCCCCGCAGGGCTCACTGACGGGTGTGAGCGGCTTCCAGGTGCACATCGGTGCCGGCAAGGTCTATACTCCCGGTGACCTGTGCGACGTGCTCGTGGCCATGAACGCTGCTGCCTTCAAGACGCAGCTGCGCTATGCTAAACCCAATGCCACCATCATCATCGACACGGACTCGTTCGGCAAGAAAGACTTGGAGAAGGCTGAGTTCAAAACCGATGATTATATCGCAGAGATGGGCGTAGATCCAGACCGCGTTATAGCTTGTCCCCTGACTACAATGGTCAAGGACGCGTTAGCCGACACAGGCATGGATATGAAAGCTATCCTCAAGTGCCGCAATATGTTTGCGCTGGGTCTGGTGTGCTGGCTCTTCAGCCGCGACCTGGATGTAGCTTTCAACTTCCTGCGCGAGAAGTTTGCCAAGAAGCCGGCCATCGCCGAGGCTAATATCAAGGTGATTCAGGCAGGCTACGACTACGGCCACAACACGCACTCGTCGGCAATGAATGTCTATCGCATCGAATCGAAGGTGAAGGAGCCCGGACGATATATGGACATCACGGGCAATAAGGCCACAGCTTACGGCTTCATCGCAGCCGCCGAGAAGGCCGGTCTGCAACTCTACCTCGGTTCCTATCCTATCACGCCTGCCACGGATGTGCTGCACGAGCTGTCGAAGCATAAGAGCCTTGGCGTGAAGACAGTGCAATGCGAGGACGAGATATCGGGTGCTGCCAGCGCAGTAGGTGCCTCGTTTGCCGGTGCCTTGGCCGTCACTTCCACCTCTGGCCCCGGTATCTGCCTGAAGAGCGAAGCCATGAACCTGGCCGTCATCATGGAGCTGCCTATCGTGGTGCTCGACGTGCAGCGCGGCGGTCCCGCCACAGGTCTGCCCACGAAGTCGGAGCAGACAGACTTGTTACAGGTCCTCTTCGGCCGTAATGGCGAGAGCCCGATGCCTGTGATGGCAGCCCTGTCGCCCACCGACTGCTTTGCCGCCGCTTACGAGGCCTCGAAGATGGCGCTTGAACACATGACACCTGTCGTACTTCTGACAGATGCCTTCATCGCCAACGGCTCTGGCGCCTTCAAACTTCCCGACCTCAACAAGATGCCTGCCATCAATCCGCCATACGTTCCTGAGGAGCTGCGCGGCACTTGGACACCATATATGCGCGCCGAGAACGGCACACGCTACTGGGCTGTGCCGGGTCGCGAGGGCTTCGAGCATATCCTCGGCGGACTGGAGAAGGACAACAAGACAGGTGCCATCTCCACGAATCCCGAGAACCACGACCTGATGACGCGTCTGCGTGCCGAGAAGGTGGCGAAGATTGCAGTCCCCGACCTCGAAGTGGAAGGTGACGCCGACGACGCCGACCTCCTCATCGTAGGCTTCGGCAGCACTTACGGACATCTGCATGCAGCGATGGATGAACTACGCGCCTCCGGACACAAGGTGGCCCTCGCACAGTTCCGCTATCTCAACCCGCTGCCCGCAAATACGGCAGAGGTGCTGAAACGTTACCCGAAGGTTGTAGTGGCAGAGCAGAACATGGGCCAACTTGCCGCCTATCTCCGCATGAAAGTCGACAACTTCGTACCTGCCCAGTTCAACCAAGTCAAAGGCCAACCCTTCGTGGTTTCAGAGCTCACTGCTTATTTCACTCAATTACTACAAAAATAAGTTTTTTTATTTCATACAACGAATTATACGAATTAAAAGAATTTTTAAAGCATGGAACTGATCTGCAGAGAAGAAGCTTATGAGATTCTCGGGGCGGCGATGGCTGTCCACCGTGAATTGGGGAGTGGATTCACTGAAAAGGTCTATCAGGATGCTTTGGAGATAGAGTTTCAGGAGCGTGGAATCCCCTATAAACGGGAGGCCTCTATTCATGCTTCGTATCATGGGATTGAATTGAAATCGGAATTTATTCCTGACTTCGTTTGCTTTGATCGTGTCATAGTGGAGCTGAAGGCGGTTAAGGAATTGGATGACATTTTTCGTTCTCAGACCATTAACTACATGAAAGTCGCAAACATGGATTTGAGCCTTCTCATCAATTTCAGGTCACCGTCATTGCAATATGAGCGTTTCCCAAACTATGATAAATTCGTATAATTCGTGTAATTCGTTGTTAAAAAAGAAAAGATATGTATACAGCACAAGATTATAAGAAAGGTCAGCCGCGTTGGTGCCCTGGTTGCGGCGACCATTTCTTCCTGGCCAGCTTGCATAAGGCGCTGGCAGAGATAGGTGTGGCACCCAAGGACATCGCCGTCATCAGCGGTATCGGCTGTTCCAGCCGTCTGCCCCATTACATGGCAACCTACGGCATGAATACCATTCATGGTCGTGCTGCTGCCATCGCCACCGGCGCAAAGGTGACGAATCCTAAGTTGGATGTATGGCAGGTGAGCGGCGACGGCGACGGTCTCGCCATCGGCGGTAACCACTTCATTCATGCCAACCGCAGGAACATCGACCTGAACATGATTCTGCTGAACAACCGTATCTACGGTCTGACGAAAGGACAGTACTCGCCGACCTCGCCTCGTGGCTTCGTGTCGAAGTCGAGCCCCTATGGCACCGTCGAGGATCCGTTCCGTCCTGCTGAGCTCTGCTTCGGCGCTCGCGGTCATTTCTTCGCACGTGCCGTGGCTACCGACGCCCCAGGCACCATTGAGGTGCTGAAGGCAGCCCACGACCACAAAGGAGCCTCCGTAACCGAAATCCTGCAGAATTGCGTCATCTTCAACAACGGCACGCACGACAGCGTCTATGACAAGGAGGGCCGCAAGAAGAATGCCATCTATGTGCGTCACGGCGAGAAGCTCGTCTTCGGCGAGAACAACGAGTTCGGCCTTGTGCAGCAAGGCTTCGGCCTGAAGGTCGTGGAGATCGGCAAGGACGGTTACACGCTTGACGACATCCTCGTGCACGATGCCCACTGCGAAGACAACACCCTACAGCTGAAGCTCGCCCTCATGGGCGACGGCGACGGCTTCCCCATCGCCCTCGGTGTGATTCGCGACGTGGCAGCTCCCACCTACGACGAGGCTGTCGAGGCACAGATCAACGAAGTGAAGGCCGCAAAGAAATACCACAACTTCGCCGAACTGCTCGAAACAAATGACATCTGGGAAGTGAAGTAACACCCAGACATACCTGACATACAAAAGCGAGCCTCCGATTTGGAGGCTCGCTTCTTTAGTATATATGAGTTGACAGAATTACTTAATGTACTCTGCGAGGTCAGTGAGACGCATATCGCCCTTGCGGAGGAAGGTGTCGTGCATGGCGAAAGCAGCGCTGAGGCAGTGGTGTGTATGACCGCTGTACTTCTCGGCGTACTTCAGATAGTCGCGGAGCAGGGGCTGGTAGTCGGGATGAGCCACCTTGATGAGCTCTTCGGCCTTCTCCATAGCGCACTTACCGCGCAGGTCAGCAACACCATATTCAGTGATGACAGCGTCAACGAAATGGCTTGTGTGGTCGATATGGCTTGCAAAAGGTACAATCGACGAGATCGCACCGCCCTTGGTGGTTGAACCGCAGGTGAAGATGCTGAGGTATGCGTTGCAAGTGAAGTCTGCTGAGCCGCCGATACCATTCATCATCTTAGTGCCACAGATCTTTGTGGAGTTGACATGGCCATAGATGTCAGCCTCGATGGCTGTGTTCAATGAGCAAACACCGATGCGGGCGATAACCTCGGGGTTGTTGGAAATCTCAGAGGGACGCAGCACGAGCTTGTCCTTGAAGAAATCGATATCATCATAAATGCCTTTCAGACATTCGTTGGTTACGGTCAGCGAACAAGCAGAGGCGCTGAGCACACGGCCCTCACGCATAAGCTGTACAGGAGCATCCTGAAGGACTTCGGTGTAAATGTTGAAGTTGGGAACTTCGGTGCTGTGACCAAGGGCTCCGAGCACGGCATTAGCACCGCTGCCCACGCCAGATTGAAGGTTAAGGAAGGTGGGAGGAATCTTGCCCTCGCGCATGTTCTGGACAAGGAAATCGGCAACGTTCTGACCTATCTTGGTGGTGATGGGGTCCGGATCTTTGAATGAACGAGCCTCATCGGGGATGTTGCACTCGATGATGCCTACGATACGGTCGGCGTCAACCTCTACATAAGGCTTACCGATGCGGTCGTTGGGGTGACAGATGGGCACAGGAGTGCGGTAGGGATGATACTCAATCTCGTAAACATCATGCAATCCCTTGCTCTTGGGGCTATGGAAAGCATTAAGCTCCACGAAGATTCCACGTTTTGCCAAGCGGCAAGCTGTAGGACTGATACCACCGGCGGCGGTGAGGAAGATGTGAGCCTTTGAGCCGTGAATCTCCACATCGCAAGCCTCGATAATAGCCCAGTCGATATCGCCGAGGTAACCCTGGCGAATCTGGGTAGCCATGTTAGAGAGGTTGAGATCGGTGTAACGAATCTCATTCAAGTTAACGTGCTTGCGAAAATCGGGGTTGGTGGTGTAAGGTGCACGCAGACCGAGAGCCTGTTCGTTGGCGAGTACGCCATCGCAGCTCTGACCTGTGCTGGCGCCGGTGAAGATATTCACCTTGAAGGGGCGTCCTGCCTCGTGCTCTACGTGAGCCTTCTTGGCTACTTCAGCCGTTACACTTTTAGGTACACCAGCAGGCGTGAAACCTGAAAGACCAAGTGTGTGTCCATTCTCGATTTGTGCTGCAGCTTCGGCAGCAGTAATACGTCTGATCATTGTATTGATATTGATTATTTAGGATTTGCGGTTGCAAAGGTAGTAAAAGATTAGGTATTAGAGATTAGGGAATAGAGTTTTTTTCATTTTTCATTATTCATTTTCCATTATTCATTATTCATTCCTCATTTTCCACCATTCATTAGCGATTCATATTCCCCATTTTCATTCTTCACTTTTCATTTTTCACTATAACCTCACAACGGGTCCACATCAAAGAATATTGTGGCAGAGGCATAAGGTTTCTGTGCAAGAAGCTGATTACGAAGGTTGCTGAGTTGTTCCTTAATAGATGAAATAGGCAAACGATTCTCAAGTTTCAACATTATGCGTCGGATGTAGAGGTTGTGCACACGCCCTACTGGCGGCTCATCCGGTCCGAGCACACGTGTGCCAAGCAACTGACGCAGACTCACCGTGACCTCGCGGGCGAGGGCTTCTACAGTGGAGAGCTGACGATGTTTCACATAGACAACTACGAGGCGTGTGAACGGAGGATATGCAAACTGACGGCGCTCGAGCATCTGATCGTGGTAGGCAGCGCCGTAGTCGTTGGCTACAACTTGTGCTATAAGTGGCAGTTCCTTGTTCATTGTTTGCAGGATGACGGTGCCCTGACGAGCACGGCGTCCTGCACGTCCTGCTACCTGTGCCATCATCTGGAATGAACGCTCGTAAGCACGGAAATCGGGTTGGTTGAGCATAGTATCAGCCGAGAGAATACCTACTACGCTGACGTTCTCGAAATCAAGACCTTTCGTCACCATCTGCGTGCCCACTAGGATATCTGTTTCACCGTTGGCGAAATCATGTATTATCTGTTCGTAGGCCTGACGTGTTGTGGTAGTATCGAGATCCATGCGAGCTATTCGTGCCTCGGGAAACAGTTTTCGTATGTCTTCCTCAACGCGCTCGGTGCCGAAGCCGTGCTGACGAAGGTCTTTGTTCTCGCAGGCGGGACACTGATTAGGCACAGGAACCGTGTAGCCGCAATAATGGCAGGTCATCATACCCGAGCGGGCATGCATAGTCATAGGCACATCACAGCGCGGACAAGTGGGCACCCAGCCACATACGTGGCACTGCACCTGAGGAGCGTAGCCTCGGCGGTTTTGGAAGAGTATTACCTGCTGATGTGTGTCGAGAGCTAAGCGTATCTCTTCGATAAGCCGCTGCGAGAAAGCCCCATTCATAAGCCGCTTGCGCCGCAACTCCTTCACATCCACTATCTCAATACGCGGCAACTGAACCTGTCCATAGCGCTCGTTGAGCTCAACGAGCCCATATTTTCCTGTTCGGGCCAAGTAATAACTCTCGAACGAAGGAGTGGCAGTGCCCAAGAGAGTGAGAGCTTTGAAGCGCGAAGCCATAATCAGAGCCACGTTGCGTGCATTATAGCGGGGCGCCGGCTCTTGCTGTTTGAAGTTCACCTCGTGCTCCTCATCGACTATCACAAGGCCCAGCCGCTGGAAGGGCAGGAATACGGATGAGCGCACGCCAACGATGATATCGAAAGGCTTGTCGGAGAGTTGCCGCTGCCATACGTGAGAGCGCTGCACATCGGTAAACTTGCTATGATACACGCCCAAACGGTCGCCGAAGACTGCCTGCAAACGGTCGGTAAGTTGGGATGTGAGCACTATCTCAGGCAGCAGGTAAAGCACCTGCTTACCTTGAGCTATCGCCTCAGCGATAAGGTGTATGTACACCTCGGTCTTACCTGATGAGGTTACGCCGTGCAACAGACACACTGGGTGTGCCTTCCAGTTCTCTTTTATCGCTGCTAAGGCAGCGGATTGAGCTGGCGAAAGTTCAGGAAGCACACCATAGCCCTGCTCCCCTTCGAGGGGAAGAGTATAAGAATTCTGTGAAGAGGCTTGCCCCTTGGCATTACCCTTCCCTTTGTCCGGTATCGAGGCTTTAGCCTGTTTCCTCAATTTCGCCGGCACGGCAGCCTTGAATACCTCGCCGATAGAGCAGACATAGTAGTCGGCTATCCACTGCCATAGACTCAGCTGCGAAGGCAGTATGCAAGGCTCTTCATCGACAATCTCCATGATGTCCTTGACATTCACCGTAGGATCGGTGGGGGGATTATCATGGAGGCGGACAATAATACCCGTTGTGCTGCGTTTATTGCCGAATGGCACAACGACACGGCACCCTGCCTGTGCTTGCTTCTGCAATCCCACGGGCAGGGCGTATGTGAACAATCCCTGTAAAGGAACAGGTATGATGACATCGACAAACGCGGCCATCGGCTTCGTTATAAATCCATTTCGGTTATTATGTCACGTCTTAGAAGAAGTAGCAGAGGCGTATCTGCCACTCTTGGTTCTTGATTTTGATGTTGCCGGCGACTTGGTCATAGACATTGCGCACCGAACCGGCCTTACTCATAGGGATGCTGTAGCTCGCTCCCAGTTCTACATGTTTGGCGAACATAAGACCGGCACCGACATTCCAACTGAATATACTATGCTCAAACGTTGCCTCCAGGCCATCAAGAGTCTTAAGGTCGGAATTGCCTATCAACCAATCCCACTGAGGACCGGTAGCGGCATATACGCCGATAAGGCTGGTACCGATATCCCATCGCAGGTTTACCGGCAGTCGGAGATAGCTCATGTGCTTGGTACGCGACTCTGCTATCTTTGCTTTATTCATGGCATATTGCAGGGAAGCATCCACACCGAGGCCGAGAATGGGTATCTTTGCTTTCATCTTAGGGCCTACGAAGAAGCCGGTGTAGTTGTCGGCCTTATAGACATCCTTTGAGAAAGTCATCTTCTTGATCCCTACACCTCCTTCGAGGCCAAACCGTGCCTGTGCTGAAGCCATCGCGGCGAAGGCAACAACGGCGGCGAGAAGTGTTATTAAACGTTTCATAATCGTTCGCAGTATTAAGTGATGGCTGTTGGTAGAGACGTTATTGGGGATGTTATATGCCGATGAAGAACTATCGGCGCTGGCGGCGAGCAGATACACGTGGTGCCGAGCCCGAGCTTACCTTGGCTTGCTTTGGTTCCTTGGCAGCGGCTGAGGAGCGGCGCGAAGTAGTCTTCTCACTCTTGTCGTCCTTGGCGGCATCACTCTTCTTGCTGCGTGAGGCACGAGCCACCTTCTTGTCAACGGCCTTCTCTGCTATAGCTACGCTGTCGGTAGAGTCTACCTTTGCCTCCTGATGCCAGATGCTGTTCTCGAAGTCCACAAGCTGCTGTTCGATACGCTTCTGCTCGGCAGTCATAGCGGAATCGGTCTTGGCGTAATCGGCCAACAAGCGTCCCTGCAGGTTTGTGGTCTTATAGATCTTGCCGTTGTAACGGTTCATGGTGAAGTAGTCGTCAACGGTCATATTGGTGACATTGTTGAAGTTTGAAGCCATGACAGGCATACGCGACAGGTAGGTAGCCACATCATCATACTTTACCCAGAACAAAGGCTTCGAAGTAGCGGTGCCTGCCTCGTTGTCGATCGACAGGAATTCATCCTCATCCATAAGCACGGGGCATAGAGCTGTTACGCGCGTCTTATATGTTGCAGAGCGCTGATCGAAATAGCTGCTCTCCTTCAAGTAGAAACGCTTGACAAAAGCCGAGGGGATATCACTCTCGGGCACGGTAATCCTACCTCCCGACTCTTCGTAATATATACGTTGGTTGTCCAGCAGGTCCTTCACGCTGACGACGTCCTTCTCGTCGAACGATTCGCCGCCGTCATCGGTGGGCTTGTAGCCTTTGATGCGGCCTGACACGAAGAGACGGAACAGATAGGTGAACAGGTTCTGATCCTTGCCGCGTGGTTCTACGGGATAATACAAAGGTGCGTTCTCGTCCTTCAACAAGTCAAGCTGACGATAGATATCACGACGCCAAACCACGTCCTCGGGCATCTCGGCCGACGTGGGGAACGACAGTGCCGCACGGTCTGCCTGAGGCTTGGCGGACGATGTCTGCTGTTTGTTGCTCGAACGTGAAACAACCTTGCCGTCCTTATCCTTAGTGTTCGATGCCGCAGTACGACTTCTTGCAGGCTGAGCATTCAAACCAATCGTGCATACCAGCACGCTGAGAAATATCAGTAATCTTTTCATGTCCTATATTTCGGTTGTTCTATTATCAATGTTAGTTCACTGTGATATCCATGGCGCCATCCAGAGTGCGTTCCACACCGTCAGGTCCTATAGCTTTGATGCGCGTAATGAAAAAACGTTTACCGCGCGAGAGGCCACGGAACATACTTTTTTGTCGTTCTGTAAATTCTGCCGAGCCGGACACTTCCGGGAAGGCATTACCCATTCGGTCGTAGGACACTGTCTCAAAGCCAGTTACGCGGAAGGGGATATTCAACAAGCCATCATCGACGGCAGCACCGAGCGAATTGACGCTCATCAGCACCTGCTTCGATAGTTTACCGCCTTTGAAGCGGTTCTCGCCACCCTGTCCGTCGCTATATGCGATATATGCCGTCGGGTCGGGCAGTTTGCGAACACGGAAGGTAAACTTACCCATCTCCTGCAAGCGGCCCTCGGTCTGAGCTGCTACGGTGAATACGGCTTCGCCGCCTACCTGAGTGGGACGCGCTACATACTTGCCTTCGCCCTTAGGCGTGAGGCCGCCGCCGCTCATCGACACCTGCAACTTATTGGCCGGCACTCCAGGCACACTCACCGACATCGGGTTGTCATAGCCTGCATAGAGCACGTTCATCAAGTCGGCCGAAACAGTGGCCGATGGCGCTACAACAGTGTATTTCTGCTCGAAGTTGCGGCGCACCAGTTCTCCCTGAGCATTCATCATCTCAATGTATCCCACGAGATTGAAGTCGCCGGTTCGCGAGCAAACGGTTTCGTAGATGCCGCGGTCGCTGTTTATCTTCTGACCGCCTATATAGATAGTCGGGCGGTTGGTAGTATCTACAGCAGCCATCAATATCTGTGCCGAGAACTTTCCACCCTGCACTACTGTCTGCGACGATGGTATCACATAAGCATTGAGCTCGTTGACATGGATATCCTTCACACCGATATTGGCTGCCAAGCCGTGCAGCACTTCACCCTCAGCATAACGCACGTCGCTTTGCAGTTTGGTGAGAAGTGTCACGGCAGCTGCTGTAGGCATCGACTCGAACATATACTCCTGCCAGTTCTTGCCCAGTGTGCGAACGCTCTGGGGCACGTCGGTAGAAAGGTTCGAGGCTATGATACGGCGCTGCGCCGAGTCGGTCACCATCTTAATGATACGTTCACGGTAATCGTTGATACCGTCGTAGAGGGCCTTGCCGCGACCTGTGCCTGGGGCGAGCATCACACTGGTTGCTGCTTCCAGGTCTTCGCGGTTCTTTATGTTCTTCACATCTCCGTCGTCGCCATCACTCTTCTTCACAATGAGTTCCTTCAGCTGCTCAGCAAAGTTGAAAAGCGAATCCGACATCTGACGTACCACCTGAGCCTTGTCGTACCATTCCTTCACCTTCTTGGGATTGGCCTTCATCTGCTCTTCGAAGTCGTCGTAGATGCCGCGGTTCACCTGACTTGCATTCTTGGTAGTAGTCTGCAGGCTCTTGTCGACGAGCGAGAAACCATTGAGCACGTCGCTCGACACGTTGAGTGCGAGCATCGCCATCAGGACGACGTACATCAGGTTAATCATCTTCTGACGCGGAGATATGGGTCTTTTCTTAACGGGCATAATCGTAATTTACAATTAGACAATTTACGATTTACAATTTATGCTTGCGCAGCTTTGGGCATATTCACGGTCAGGGCCTCAATCATGCGGGCATATACACCGTTGAGTTCCTCGATATTCTTGGCCATCTTATGCGTCTGGTCGGTAATCTGGTCGATAGTACCCACCTGCTGACTGATGCTCTTAAGCTGCATCTCGTAGATGGTGTTGATGCCGGTGAGCGTACGGTTGAGGTTTACCATCTCCTCGCTCTCCTGCGTCATGCGGCTGGCCTGTTCGCGCACCTTGGTAAGCACCTCCGTGAGCTGCGACAGCTGGTCGACATAAGCCTCGATAGCATCTTCCACCTCGGGGGCGTTGGCTGCCTGAGCGTTGGCCAACATGCCTTGAGCATCCTGACTGAGCGTGGCACCCACGTTGGCAGCAGCCTGGGCTGCTGCGGCCAGATTGGCAGCATCTTCGGCTGAAAGGCCGGGGCCTCCACCGCCTACGAATCCGCCTCCGATGACTCCGCCGCCACCGCCTACGACCGTAGTACCGCCTTCAACAGCCTCACCGTCGGCAACTACGGGTGCACCGCCACCGCCGATTACTACTGTACCACCAGCAGGAGCTCCGCCGCCGATGATGACTGTGCCGCCACCACCGCCGGTAACTATTGGGCCACCGCCAGCTACCACTGTTCCTTCGCCTGCCGCAACGGCGCCTTCGCCTGCTACAACAGGGCCGCCAGTAACCACTGGACCGCCACCACCTACAATAGTGGCTCCGCCACCGGCTGCTGCGGCTGCCTGGGCAGCTGCTTTCAGAGCTTCGGCTTCCTCAAGGCTTACGAAGTCCTCGGCAAGCTCTGAGTCTTTCTTAGCATCGAATGGACGGTCGAAACCGGAGATGAAGAACACGAACACCTCAGTGCCCATACCTATAAACAGCATGAGGTTGGCACCGGGGATGTGTGTCAGTTTAAACAATGTGCCGAGGATAACGACGGCAGCGCCCCATGAATAGGCGTAGTTCATAAAAGTCTGGCCGGGCACTGAGTCCATCCAGTGCTGCAGACGTGCTATAAGTGAGAACTTACTCATCTTTATATTCTAAGGTAATTACTTTAAACTTTAAACCTCAAACTTAAACTTCGCACATCATACGAGTTTATTTCTTTCCCTTGTTCTTTATGCCGCTGGCATCGCGAACCATAGAACGCACGCAGCGGAAGCCTATGTAGGATCGAGGCTGGTTTTGGTATTCATACGAGCGCCAGGCCGAACGTATCATCGACTCGGGGTCTTTCCACGAGCCGCCGCGTATGCTCTTCTTCTTCAGGCGGTACGGGTCCTCCTTGGCTGCATTATAGCGCAGTTCGGGATTGAGGTCGCTCATGGCTTCCACACCGGCCTCGGTGTAGACCGTTGAGGTCCATTCGGCTACGTTACCTGCCATGTCGTAGAGGCCGTTGCTGTTGGCCGAAAAGATGCCACATTTCGATGTTATGAGCGAACCGTCCTTGGTGTAGTTGCCGCGGTCAGGCTTGAAGTTGGCATAGAAGCAGCCCTTGTCGCTCTTCACATCCTCTGCCTCCCATGGGAACGGGTTGCCGTCCTTGCCGCGCGCTGCGTACTCCCACTCAATCTCGGTAGGCAGTCGGTAAGGCTGAACGTCGGCTATGTTCTGTCCAAGGCCCTTGGCCAGGAACTCCGTGCGCCAGCGGCAGAAGGCCATAGCCTGCTCCCACGACACGCCCACAACAGGGTAATCGTCGTAAGCGGGGTTCGAAAAATACAGGCGCATATAGCGTTCGTTCTCAGCATTCTGGAAGTCGTTCACCCAACAAGTAGTGTCGGGGTACACATTAATAATATATGTGTTTAGGAAATCCCAAGGTCCCGACAGCGGACGTGTAATGGTCTGACGCACTATCTTTCCATCGTCGTCGATATACGCTGTATCCTTGGAGATGATGACGTCGGCCGTAGACACGGCATGGTCGGTATTGAGGTCACGCTCCTCGGGGTTGAGGCGGTACTTACGCAAGGCAGCTGCTGCATAGTCGTACACCTCAAAGCGGTAGTTCATCTGGCTTGCATCCAGCATCTTAGTGCCGTCGATGGGGTGAGTGACGTATACGCTCTCTATGGCACGTGCCTCATCCTCGGTAGCCTTGCGCCAGGGAATAGCCTTGCTCCAGTTGAGGTGCGGAGTGATGGGGTTGCCCTCCTTGTCCTCCTCAATCTTATATGTCTCATCGCCGCCGAAGGCAGGGTCTGCCAGACGCTCACGGATGATGCTGTCGCGCACCCACATGACGAACTGACGGTATTTGGCGTTCGACACCTCGGTCTGGTCCATCCAGAAGCCATCGACAGAGATATCACGGCTCGGGAAACCGGCGCCCCACAATGTGTCACCTTCCTCGAAGCCTACGCGCAAGGAACCTTTCTGCACGGCAACCATGCCGAAGGGCGTCGATTCGCTGTACGATGTGCCGCGAACGCCTGTCACTTCGCCGCCCTGCGCCATAGCGCCAGACTTGGCTCCAGCACAGGCGCCGAGCAAAACTGTTGCAAATAGCAACACTACAATAGCCTCACCCCCGACCCCTTTCCAAAGGGCGAGGGGAGTGTAATGCTTTTGTGAATTTCTATTATTCATATCGTATTTGAATACCTGATTCTAAACTTATGATTACAGTATGCGCACGCTCTGATGCCGGTTCTTGCCTTTCTTGAACAGATTCAAGTCAGTGGTGTAGCCAAGCGTCACTTCATGTGTGCCCTGCAGAGGTCCTATACCCGAGGTGTACATCTCGTATGCATAGCCCAACTGCACACCATGGAAGTCGCCTCCGATCAACACTGAAGCTGAGATTGTGGGGCTGTAGCCCACACCGACGTACATCTTACCTTTCGGTCCGTTGTAACCCAGTCGTGCCGTGACGTCGCCACGCCAGGCCGACAGGTCCGTACGCAAAATGGCAGAGGTGTGTATTTTTAATAACGGATTTTTCAGCCTAATATTGTATCCGCCTGTCAAATAATACGTTCGGGGCACCTCAAATTCATTCGCCTTGCTGTCGCCGAGCGTCACTGTAGGCTGCATGATGTGCAAGGCTGAAACGCCGGCATACCACTCGCGACCGTCGTAACGCAGGCCTGCTTCCACATCGAACTTGTTACCATTCACTTCCGATGTGGGGAAAGCGGGATCGCCAGGGTCATTTATGTCAAGTCCTGTGCCGTCGAAAGTCTCGTTGAGCAAAGCTCCGCGCACGCCGGCGCTGATACGGCCGCCCCATAGTTTCAGGTGCAAAGCATATTCTATGTAGAATTTCTTATGCTCAAACAAACCTATCTTATCGTTCACAAACCCGGCTCCTACGCCATGCGCACGGCCTATCATCCACAAGGGGAGGTCAGCCGTCACCACCATAGTTTGCGGAGCACGCGTATAACCCATCATCTGCAACGAATAGGCTCCGTTGACATTAATCTGCTCCGAGAGGCCAGAAGCGGCAGGGTTATACAGCGACTGCAGCGTCCAATAGTGGTTGAACGCCGGATCATACTGGGCCGCGGCTCTCGATGCCACGACCAGCAGAGCTGTCATACAAAGGGCTTTCAGATGGCTCATTGCATCAGTAATAACGTATTAGCCAGGGCTCTTATTGCCTGTTTCGACCTCTTTTCCGCCGCAAAATTACTATTTTTTTGTTATAACGACGCCCTTTCGCCTATTTTTTTAATGCAACAGCCAAAAAAACATAGCAAGTTCAAGAACTTTACAAGTTCTGGTTTCAAGTCAGCATCAAAACTAACGCCTAATCATTCGTCTTTCGCTCGGCGCTTGCAACGCTTATTCGAGCAAAGCGAAGCACTCTCCTTTGGTGGAGAGCGGGGAGAGAGGCTCTCTCAATACGCAACCGTACACCTCAGCCCCGCCGCCCGCACTCGCTCAGCAATGCCATCAAGTTCCTCGGGACAAGCCTTTTCAATCGATGGAATGGGCGTTTTTCGGTCCACAGTGTAAATCATCACGCTCTCCGGACGAATACGTTCGAGGGCTTTGAGCCAGGGTTGCACGAAGGCGTCGGAAGTGTTTGAGATGTCGGCTCCGTCGGCATCGGTTCCTCGCATGAACATAGTCTGAATGATCACGTGCCCATTGAAAGCTGCCAAAGCTTCGATGATAGCCTCAAGATCATAGCGGCCCGTGGGACGGTCCACGCGGCGGATATAGTCCATGTCCACCGTGTCGAGTTTTTGTATGTTGTTATCCACACGCATGAGGGCGGCGTGTACCTCTTGGCGCACTACCAGCGTAGCATTTGAGAGCACGCTGATGCGAGCCGCTGGACAGAAACGGTCACGCAAACGAATTGTGTCGTCGATGATACCGGCAAACTCGGGGTGAGCCGTAGGCTCCCCATTGCCGGCAAACGTGAGAACATCGGGTACCACACCCTCAGAATGCATACGGCACAACTGGGCTTCGAGGGCCTCAGCCACAGCTTGACGGCTCGGGCGCCTTTGCTTGGGTCGTCGCTCGGCATTGAGACCGCACTCGCAATAAATGCAGTCGAACGTGCATACCTTGCCATCGGCAGGCATTAGATTGATGCCCAACGATAGCCCGAGGCGGCGGCTGTGCACCGGCCCGAAGATAGGAGATGGATAAATAACAGTGTCGCTCATAACGGTGCAAAGATAAAAAAAGATTAAGGATTAGGGATTAGAGATTAGAGATTTTGTGATTGAGCCCTTGTTTTTATGCCTTTTTTGTGGTCTTCATAGTAAAAACTTTAATCTTTAAACTGCAATCTTTAAACTTTTTCTTACCTTTGTCCACTGAATTATGCTACATAAGATACAACAACCCATAGCCGCCGACTTAGAGCGGTACGTCAATGTGTTCCGCTCGGCACTGCAGAGCGACAATCCTTTGCTGACCGCGGCGCTCAATCACCTCACCCGTAAGTTGGGCAAGATGATGCGACCCACGCTGTTGTTGCTGTGCGCACGCGAGGGCGGCGCTGTCACCGACGAAGCTCTCCACGCAGCCGCCGGCCTTGAGATGCTGCACACGGCCAGCCTCGTGCACGACGACGTTGTCGATGAAAGCAATATGCGGCGTGGCCAGCGCTCGGTCAACGCACTCTTCGACAACAAAGCCGCTGTGCTCGTGGGCGACTTCATTACCTCCAAGGCCCTTACCGAGGTGTCGCTCACCCATTCCTTAGAAGCCGTGGAGCGCATGGCGTGGCTCGGACAGACGCTCGCCGACGGCGAGTTGCTGCAGCTCAACAACACGCAAAGCACCGTCTTCAGTGAGAGTGCCTACTACGATGTCATAGCCAAGAAGACGGCTGCGCTCTTCTCCACCTGCGCCTTCCTCGGGGCACGACTCGGAGGAGCAACCCACGATACCGTGAACCGTCTCGAGCGTTTCGGACATCTTGTAGGGCTCTGCTTCCAGTTGCGCGACGACATCTTCGACTTCGACGAGAACATCGACGCTGGCAAACCCAAGGGCAATGACATGCACGAAGGCAAGCTTACCCTGCCCGTAATCCACACCCTAAACACGGCTACCGATGCACGTTACTATCGTTTAGCCATGCGTGTTCGCGGCCGTGAAGCCTCTAAACTCGAGGTGCAGGAACTCGTGGAATTCACCATTGCCGGCGGAGGTCTCGACTATGCCGAAAGCGAGATGCAACGTCTCCGCACCGAAGCCCTCACCATGCTCGACGGCCTTACCGATAAAGAGGTGGCCAAAGCCCTGCAACTCTACCTTGATTATGTCGTAAAACGAGAGATATAGTTTGAAGTGATTGATTTTCAATAGTGGTGTTTTTTAGAGGCCACAATCAAGGGTATAGTAGCATAAAAACTTTATGAATATCACCCTTGCTTCCACTTTTTGCCTGTTTTTGCCAGCTAATCGATTATCTCACTGCATATTACACCCAGTGGAGGCTGGTCCCGTAGCCTCCACTTTGCCTCCACTCCAATTTATCACCAAATTACCCTTCATCTCTGCCTCTTAGATTAAATAGAAAAAAGGTTAAATAACCCGATTTAATTTGTTCAAAAGATAAAACAACTTATCTTTGCGGCAGGAACCTACTAAAAAATAAAAATATGCTTATGAATAGAGGTTATATCATATTTGTTATATTTGTATTTCTTTGTATATCCACTTTGACAAGAACAAAGTTGTCTAACATTCATGAGGATATGCATATAAATACGACACTGATTGTACCCATCCAGTCACATTGGAATAATTCGAAAGATTCCGTAATGATGGTCAGAATAGTGAAAAGTAAGTATTTTTGGGGAGTCATATACCCGGAGAAATCACTATTTTCCAATGTTACCAACCGGTATATGCTGACAAATGATGAGGTGGAACTTGCAGAGTGCATTATTCGCAACAACATCCAAGAATTCAATGATATGCTTGCGAAACGCACTTATGTTGAGAATAAACCGCAATCAATTTCCTATAAGATGTTATCGGGCTATTTCCGCCAATATGAAGGAGAACGTACAAAGAACGGTTCCGTTGTGGTTCGAATCTATTTTGCGAAAGAACCTTTGGGGGAATTTCTTATAGAAGTTTTTAACCAATGGATTACGGAAGGGGCATCATATGAACATTTCGGCGTTACTGTTAATTTGTCCGACGGCAAAATGGAATCTTTTACCTATTAACTTTATGGACTATTACACCGTATTTCAACACTATAAAGGCATTCCAAAAACCGAATGGCGTGCAACTTATGGTGAAAATTTGATTCGTAAAGAACTGAACTTACCTTTACGTAAATATTATAAACAAGTTGAAGAAGAACCTGTATTAATTACGCCAAATAGACTCCCCATAAATTATCCTTAATGTTATGATTAAATATTCAAACCTGCTTCCAATCCTAATGCTCTTAAGTGTTCTTTTTGACTGGAATCCAAATTATTACAAGAAATCCGATGAGAAAATACCTAAGAAATATGAGATATCCTCAACGTTTATCTCAAGGGTTTATTATGAGAAAGGAATAGACTATTCAGAAGATTCAGTGGTAGTGTTTAGAATTGTAAAAAATGACTCTTTTATGGGCTTTGTATTTCCAAAAGAAAGAGGACTTGTCTTTTCACCAAGCAAGAATCGTTATACCTTGTACAATAGTGAAATATCTTTAGCGGAAATGACTATTGATAAAAATATCCGATTACTCAATAGTATATTAGCCAGCCGAAAGGCTGTGGACCCATATAGCCATCCTCCATATTTGTCTTACAAAAAACTGAGAAAATACTATAGACAATATATTGGTTATGAGTGCAAGGATGGAGATATCTTAGTTCGGATTTTTTTTATTAAATATCCTCATCCTCCTTTCGAAGATGATATAGCCGGTTTCCACATGTGGATGGATGGTGGTCAATCTTATGATTATTTTGACATTACAGTTAATATAAAGGAGAAAACTTTAATGCTTACACCATCAAATATTAATGATATGTAAATTTAAATTTGAGTCAGTGATTACGCATGAGATACCCAAAGGGAGTGGAGCGAGAGAAAAAATATTGAAATATGAGAAAAAACGTGCAGATGAGCTTCGCCGTCAAGGTCATCTTCATGACATAGACAAACATCAAAAACCATAGAATCATGAAAATTAGATATATCGCATTGTGGATTAATCATAGCCACTATTCTAGTATTGACGACAAATTTCGTGACAAGTTCAACTACAATACTCGGTTTGTCAATAACTACCTATCCCGTCAAGTCCGAAAGTGTAAGATTGAAACGGGTGACTGGAACATGATATCCGTACAATTGTCTAAGAATGTGGATGCAGATTGTGCCAAATTGTCGTTGGTCTTTAAATCTGTTTCTATCATATTGAAAACGACCGATGAAGAATTAAAGATGTACTCAATGATGCCAAAGTCTGAGCAATGTGAGTTTTACTTACAGAAGCTGGAGCAGGGGTATGAATTGGCCCGCTCTGTATGTGATTTCGACACCTCTATGTTATACACCTTACATAATCAATTCCGGAGCCAAGGTTGCAAGAACGAATGGCTTTTCAAGAAGAAAACGCTGAAGGATTATGGTATTCTGGTTTCTCTCGATTGCTCATTGACGTATGCTGAATTTAACCTATTCCTTTCTGTGTACGATGTGAAGACCAAAGATCTTATCGCTCGCAAAAGTGTCTTTCGGACCTTTCCCGATGAGATCTTTTTTTCCAAAAATATTCGTAAGGCCTCATTCGGTACAAATAAACTGGTAATTCTGGACTTTTTGGAGAGGCCCGAATGTGTATTTCACTACAGGGATTTAGCAAAAGGCAATATCATTGTTAACATCTTGGATGAGGATGATGCAAAGTACCAGTACAATGAAGCAAACAAGGATGAGTTTGAATGGATAAGACAATAAGCAGATATGAAACGCCATAGTCTCTTTTTCGCCATCGCTGCCTTGTGTATAGCACAACTTTTCCTGACTAATTGTTCTGTGAGACAAAACTTGAATAATGTCTGCGGAACCTATGTTGATGATTGGAGCGGCGGTCTGCTCTCTATTGCTCTGAAAGAAGATAGTTCTTTTTATTGCAGGAACATCTGCGATTTTCATCTAACTCATTATGATATTACGTGTACTGGCAATTGGTCGATTATTAATCAGAAATATCTATCCTTTGATTGTACCAAAGGTCATCAAGACTTATGGGACAGCCTTTCATGTATAGAGAAATTTAGAGAAATACATTATATAGATATTAATGGGGATTCCTGTTTAGATGACGGCCGTCTTAGAATCACACGTAGATACTTAAAGAATAATGTTATTAAACTAAAGCGAGTGAAACTGTGACTGCTGGTCTTCAATAAGTCTATCCACCTTCACCGCACAATAAAAGTATTCAATGATACGTTGTATCATCAAGAAAAGACAATCGTAAGATGAAGAAGAAATGGTCTGTGACATCAGTATTTGTTCTGGTCAGTTTAGCTATATATATTTACTCTTGCACATTGCCTGCTTATATGGAAATAGCTGGTCCTGATTACGGTTGTGACGATATCCCTATGTATTAGTATTGAGCGTTTTTTGGTGTCTACACAAGATTATTGTCCTATGAAAATAAAGTATTCAGATATATTAGTTTTTATCAGCATTATCATATTTGTGGTTGCTTGTTTCTTTCCAGCTTTCTATGAGCTCGGAGTGATTGATGCTGATGTAACTGTAAGACCTACTCCAGGGTGGGCATGTCTCACAGCGGGATTATTCGTCCCCGTTGCATTGTATGGCTTTTATGATCCCGATATTAATTGGATCTTGGTTTGGAATGCTAACCTTTTTTTTCTTATATCTATAGCTTTGTATTTCGCTTCCAAGAAAATCCGATGGCAACTAATCGCCATAATAGGAACCATGCTCATTGGCCTTTTATTCCTACTCGTGGATTATCCTATGTACGGCTATGGAATAAATGATGATGAATGTAGAACCATTGTCGAGTTAGGTGTTGGCTATTACTTGTGGCTTCTTAGTTTTTTTTCTATGCTTTTGGGCATATGCATAAGATACTATTCACAACATAGTAAACATGTACATATTGTCTTCCTTTTATCTTTAGTTGTTATATCTTTTGGACTCTTCTATTTGCTTTCCACAAATGACAAACATAAATCAAATTTCATAAGTCTTGATGAAGAGAATCGTTGTCTGATAGCTGATGACAATATTGAGAAGTTGATAATAAACGATGGAATATTTTCAACTCTTTTGGTGAGGAATGGTGATAAGCTGCGAAAACTAAAGATTACAGAATTAGAGAAAGGGTTTAGAATTATCCCACTTGATTTCTCTAAATCGCGCAAAATAGATTTTTCACTAAAGAAAAACGATGCTTACACAATCTTTAATATCTCTCATAATAAGGATAGTGCGTGTTTCGTTGACTTTAACTATATGCCTAATGGAGAGATTCAACGTATTCCGCATGTGGTAGACGGTGATAATCATTTCTATTTTGACATCGAAAACCAATGCTTTGTTTCCAAAGATTATTTCGGCAGTCTTTACATAAAAAATGGAGATCATTATGCTGGTTTATACAGAAAAGGCATTAAGAAGAATGTCGTGGGATTAAATGAATTATATTCCTACTTTAGTTGTAAGGACAGTTTACTTCTTTATCGTGAAGCTGGAGAATATATAATAGAAAATTTGTTTCATCATAATGATGGTCAGAGAATAAAGATATATGTTAATCAATCTGCCCGTGTGGACTCTTTCAAATATGTTGGCCCAGATGAATATTAATCCATTCTATCACGACTTTGCCTGTGACCATCAAGGCAGCAACCGATTGGTCGTTCGCGACTATGATATAGAACAGAAGAATGAATACTACCCGTACGGCGGCCCGTGGGCTCACAATATATCAACCATTAAGCAGATCCTCCCTCGATGATAATTCAATTAATAATTCATGTTTCAGAGTTGACTCTAGCAATAGCATACATCCTTTTAATCTGGCCTGTATATGAGGGTGAGGATTTTTTATGGGGTTTGTTTATATGTGCGAGCTACTTATTACTTATCAGTATTTATAGTCTCATAAGATTGCTTATACCGATAATGAGTGTTGCCTGTGATGTAATTGAAACTCCGGCAGATAAAATAAAGCGAGTGACGTTAGATATCATGCCATGGTTTTTATTTTCGCTTGTTCTTCTCCTTATATTTGGCAGCACACTTGGTTGTTATGTTTGTTTACCAATAATTGTTCCAAACTGTATCTACCTATTATTCAAAATTTTTAGCAATAATTAATTAAGGAGATGAAAATATTATTCAAACTATAATCTTTTATTTAATGTTGGTAATAAGAACTATAGGAAGCGAACATACGTTCCGCCTTATAGTTTGATGAAATTAATTATAGAATCCTTCTAACTGTTCTGTATGAAAAATAAAATCTTTCTACTATTATTGTATTCAATAATTTCATTACATGCATATAGTCAGCCTTTGAAAGTTCCTGTTGACTTCAGCCCCGAAGGAGGGAATTATAATCAAGCTATGATTAGTGATGCCCTTCTCCAAACGTTTGGGGAAAAGCAAGTAACATATTGGCTGCAAAATAAAATCATTATTCGTTCTTATTGGGATGTGGATGCCCTAGGACGGGTACAAAGGGTTAGAATTCACAAGTCTTCTAAATCTGTCTTTCCTAGTCAAAAAGAGGATTCTCTAAATTTATATATTAAAAAGAATCGTATGTATCTCCGCTTCTGGTATTATGAAGATCCTGAGATTGGTCTGAATACTAATCAGCGTCAATTGGTATGTCAGGAGATATTAAGGGAAATTAAAAAACAAAATTATAAATCCATTTATGTTGTATTTAATAACGATCTAGTCTCGGATTATCAGTATTCAAAAGTCTATCCAAATATAATAGAATACCTCAAAGCTAAAATCAGACATTATAAGAAGTATCAGTTTCCATGAAAATTTCCATAAGATGAAATCGTATTGCACAAATAAAAGTAATCCCTCACAGGACGGAAACAAGGGACTGACGAAAATCAACTACGACCATCTCGGCCATCCCATTCGCATCCAGTTCTCCAACCGCAGTCTTGTGGAATATGTCTATCCACCTTCACCGCACAATAAAAGTATTCAATGCAGCGTAGAACCTGCCAGAAGGACGATATAGATTTGAGCAGGGCAGACTCATACAAACTGATTAGAGATATGTTTATGACCAATACATTAAAATTCATATTTGCAGAAGCCATTATTCTAAT